>MDTD01178844.1_pt1 | contig 24335 bp, 14 predicted proteins | sample 811221 | NCBI WGS metagenome assembly MDTD01 (sample SAMN05326646, study PRJNA326480) | marine metagenome | isolation source: seawater | place: Pacific Ocean: South West | collected 2011 | reverse complement strand
TGCGCGGCGACTCGGGCGTCATGTGACAGAATAGCAGCATGTCCGCATCAAAGATCGCATCCATCATCGCTTTGCGACCTTCCAGATGACCCGGGAGGGCGACGCGGTCTGACAAGTTGAGTTTGTTGATCTGCTGCTGCATGTTGTCGATCTGATCACCGGTGCCAAACCACTGAGCGATGAAGTTCACACCGGCATCACGGGCGATAGCCAGTGCATTGAGCCAATGGTCCGGCCCCTTCATGGAAATCGCGCGACCGGCATAGACGATCTTCAACGGACGGTCGTCGGTCAGTGATTCGATCTTGGCTTGGACGTCATCCATCGCTGCCAACTCCGATGGCTGGACCTGGGCATCGTGAATCATGAACGGCTTGGGACACCAATCGCGATAGCCCTCGTAGGTGTCCGCCCCGTGGAAGAGTCCAAGGCTGCTTCGGTTGATGATGGTTTTTTCTGCAAAGCGCATCATCGTGCCTTCGACCTTGCCACGAATGCGATGACGTAGACGTTTGTCTTTGGCGTTGTGTTGGTAGACCTGATGCGTGATCCAGTCGGTGTGTACGGCATAGGGGCGTTGCTGGCGGTATGCCAGTCGAGCTGCCGTCGCGGGCCAGTCTCCAATCGTGCAACCGCTGATCCCAAACTGCAGATACCGGTGTTCGGAAATGAGTTTTTTCAGGGTCGTTTTGACCTGTCGTATGTATTTCAAATGCATCGCCGGATGGTAACCCCAAGGCAGCGGCACAAGCTTGAGGTGGCGTTTGAAATACGATTCAGGCACGGGTACCCAGGTTGCATTCCTGGCCTTGGCCTGCTCGTCAATCGGGCGAACCGGGGCCGCCAGCGTCAGCGGGGAAAAGTGTTCCAACCAGCATTTCAGACCGTTGAGCCCCTGTGATTCAACGAGCAAATTGCCTTGGTTGTCGGTGTGAAACGGCAGGGGCAACACCAATAACATGCTGTGATCCATGGGAATGGCGTTGGCATTGATATTCCATTGGGAGCTGATTTGCATGAGGTCTCTCTCTAAAATGGGGCCGGATGTCCACTTGGCAATAACCCACTGATTGACCCAATGCAAAATTGCCAGGCAGATAATCGGACTTCGCTTACACGCTGCAAACACAACATTGGCACAACCTGTACAATCCAACCGGTTGCCCGCATGAACGTGGAACAGGCTCATCAACTTAACGCAGCAGTGTTCCCTCACTTGAGATGCAGTCGATTCTGGCGTATCGTGCAGGATTCCCGGATGGGTTCGGGCAGGTTCGACGGGGCGGACTTGAGCAAACGGCATGAAGGTGCCGATAATATCTTTATTCAGTGCTTATTTTGACTGCCAGGGAGGGCAGAGGCGTTGGCCAAACGTAAAAAACGCAAACAAGACGAATCGCTGTTCGATGCGGCGTCCGCCGATGGCAGTGGTGGTGATCTGGACGATGTCCTCTCCGATCCCACGGAAAACAGTGCGCCACTGCATGACCTGGCGCAAACCCGATATCTCAACTACGCGCTGAGCGTGATCACCAGCCGTGCCTTGCCTGACGTGCGTGACGGGATGAAACCGGTTCAGCGGCGCATTCTCTACACCATGTTCACCCAAGGCGTCACCCACACCGCCAAACACCGCAAGTGTGCCAAGGTCGTCGGTGACGTGATGGGTAACTATCACCCGCATGGCGACTCGGCAATTTACGATGCCATGGTCCGCATGGCTCAGCCGTTCTCCATGCGTGTCCCGCTGGTCGATGGTTCGGGTAACTTTGGCTCACTCGACGGTGATAACGCAGCAGCCATGCGTTACACCGAATGTCGCATGGCGCCCATCAGTATTGAGATGTGTTCGGAACTCACCCAGCAGACCGTGCACTTCCGACCCAGCTACGATGGCACCAAGTCCGAACCGGTGGTGCTTCCCGCACGTGTGCCCAACCTGCTGGTTAACGGCGCGACGGGTATCGCGGTGGGCATGGCAACCAACATCCCGCCCCACAATCTCAAGGAAGTCTGTAACGCCCTTGTGAAGCTGCTGGAGAATCCTGAACTCAAGACCTATCAGCTCATTGCCAATGATGCCGTCCAGGGACCGGACTTCCCCACCGGCGGTGAAATGCTCAACAGCCGCGACGAGCTGCGTGAGATTTACAAGAACGGGCAAGGCGCCATTCGACTCCGCGCCAAGTGGGAACTCGGACCTGCCACCCGTTCGACCAAGACGATCTACATCACCGAGATTCCCTACGCGGTCAACAAGTCCAACCTGGTTGAGTCAATCGCTCAGGTTGTCATCCAACGCAAACTCCCACCGCTTTTGGATATCAAGGATGTCTCCACCGAGGACGTGCGCATTGAGTTGGAACTCAAGAAGGATGCAGACGAACAGAAGGTCATGGCATACCTCTGCAAGCATACGCCACTGCAGACCAACTTCAACGTCAATCTCACCTGCCTGATCCCCACGGAAAATCCCGAAGTCGGCCGACCCGAGCGTTGTGATTTGCGTGAGATTCTCCAGTGCTTCCTTAACTTCCGTCTGGAAGTCGTCACCAAGCGCCTGGAACACGAACTTAAGCAACTGCAGAAGCGCATCCACATTCTCGAAGGCTTCGCGCTGGTCTTTGATGCACTGGATGAGATCATCAAGATCATCCGTGCTTCGGATGGTAAAGCCGATGCTGCTCAGAAAATCATGAAACGCTTTAACCAGCTCGACGAAGAGCAGACCGAAGCGATTCTTGAGTTGAAGCTTTATCGCTTAGCCAAACTGGAAATCAACCTGATTCGCGATGAGCTTAAGGACAAGAAAAAGCGCGTTGCCGAGATCAGCAAACTGCTTGATGAACAGGATGCCGTCGGACGCTGGGGCATTGTCAAAGACGAACTGCTTCAAATCCGTGACAACTACGGCAAAGGTGACAAGCGGCGCACCACCTTCGTCGGCGAAGAAGCGGAAATCGAATACGACGAACAGGACTTCATTGTCGACGAAGACACCTACTTCCTGGTCACTCGGGACGGTTGGGTCAAGCGACAGAAAAACCCCATTGACCTGGAGAAAGTCCGACTCCGCGAAGGCGATACCGTGCTCGCTGCCTCCATCGGCTCGACGCGCGCCACCGCGGTGTTCTTCTCCAATCTCGGGGTGGCTTACACCGCCCGACTCATCGACCTGCCTGCGACGACCGGCTATGGTGAACCGATCCAGAAGCTCTTCAAACTCAAGGACGGTGAAGTGATTCTCTCAGCCCTGAGTCTGGATAAACGCGTCATCGGCAATGTGACTTCCGAAGGTGAGGACGTGCCTGAGATTCACGCGGTGGCATGCAGTACCGACGGCTACTCCATCCGATTCAGCATGCAGCCGTTCGTCGAACCGAGCACCCGTGCCGGCCGCAAGTTTGCCCGCCCGGCCAAGGACAAGCAGATCGTTGGTGTGTACCCGGTGGCAGGCGACGAAACACTCATCGTCGCAACCTTCCGCGCCCGCGCCTTGCTGTGCCACGCCGAGGAAGTCAACTTCGTCTCCGGTCCAGCCAAGGGTGTGCAACTGATCAAGATTGCCAAGGACGATTACGTGATCGGCTTTACCACCGCTGTGGATGACCGCGACACCATGACGGTCAAGACCTCCATGGGCGGTGAGCAACGCCTCAACACCGGTAAATACGAACTGACATCCCGTGGCGGCAAGGGACGTGAAATCCTCAAGCGAGGCACCTTCACCCGAGTCGTCCCACCTGATGTGCAGATCGTGGAATTGTGAGTTGAAAATCATGACGCAGGGAATTCACCACAGAGTCACAGAGACACAGAGAAAAACAAAATTCTCTGCTCTTGTCTTTAACTCTGTGCCTCTGTGACTCTGTGGTTAAGACATCAATCAAACGACAGGAAGTTCAATCAACATATGACTTCGACCTATACAGCTAAAGATATTTCCGTCCTCGAAGGACTCGAGCCTGTTCGCAAACGTCCGGGGATGTACATCGGTGGTGTGAGCTCAGCAGGGCTGCATCACCTGGTGTGGGAAGTGCTCGACAACTCCGTTGATGAAGCGATGAACGGCCATGCCACCGAAATCACCGTGACGCTTCACGATGATGGCACCTCCATGACCATTGCTGACAACGGCCGTGGTATCCCCGTGGACATTCATCCCAAGCTCAAGAAGTCCGCTTTGGAAATCATTCTCACCACGCTCCATGCAGGTGGTAAATTCGAAGGTCAGAACTACAAAACCTCCGGCGGTCTGCATGGTGTCGGCGCTTCGGTCGTCAATGCACTGTCCAAAAAACTCGTCGCAACCGTCAAAAAAGATGGTCATACCTACGAGCAAACCTTCAAACTCGGTAAACCCACCGGCCCGATCAAAAAAATCGGCACGGCGCGTGGCAGCGGGACAACCATCTACTTCCATCCCGACCCCACGATCTTTCCCAAGACCGAGTTCAATCCCGACACCATCCGCGATCGCCTGGAAATCGTCAGCTACATCCACAAAGGTGTCAAAGTCATCTGGGACGATCAGCTATCCAAGAAAAAGGAAGTCTTCCAACACGAAGAAGGCATCGTCAATTACCTGACCAAAATCATGGCTCAACGCAGTGCGCGTCCCGTCCATGATCAGCCGTTTGTCCTGGAAAAAGAAAACGGCATCCGCGTCCAGATTATTCTCCAATGGACCGAGTCCACCGACGAACACCTGCGCAGCTATGTCAACGGTATCCCCACCGGCTCAGGGGGGAGTCACGAAAACGGACTCCGCGCAGGCATGACCAAGGCCCTGCGAAACTACATCGAAATCCACAAACTCACACCGCGTGGCGTGAACCTGCAAACCGAAGACCTCCGCGAAGGACTCACAGGCATTGTCTCGATTTTCATCCCCGATCCCCAATTCCAGGGACAAACCAAAGATCGACTCAATAACCCCGAAGTCCAGCCGCAGGTTGATGGCCTGGTGCGCCCCGCATTGGAACACTGGCTTAACAACAACGGCACGATGGCCAACGCGATCGTCACCCGCGCGGTGATGGCAGCCAAAGCCCGTGAAGCTTCCCGCGCTGCCTCGGCAGCGGTGACCCGCAAGAGCGCGACGACCAACCGACTGAACCTGCCGGGCAAACTCGCAGACTGTTCGAGTAACAAGCGTGACCGCACGGAACTGTTTATCGTCGAAGGTGATTCTGCTGGTGGCAGCGCCAAGCAGGGACGTGATCGTGCGCATCAAGCCATTCTCCCACTGCGTGGTAAAGTGCTTAATACCGAACAGGCATCATTGAAAAAAGTCCTTGAAAACAAGGAAATTTCCGACATCGTCACCGCGCTGGGCTGCGGCCTTGGTGCGGATTGTGATCCGTCCAAACTCCGGTATGGCAAGATCATCCTGCTCATGGATGCGGACTATGACGGGCACCACATCTCAACGTTGATGCTCACTTTTTTCTACCGACATATGCGACCGCTGATGCGCGATGGGAAAATTTACCTGGCTCAGCCACCGCTGTATCGCATCGACATCGGCAAGGAAACCCACTGGGCGCACGACGATGAAGACCGCGTGCGCATCCTTGAGAAGCATGGTGGCGGACGCGCCAAAATCGACATCAGCCGCTTCAAAGGTCTGGGTGAAATGATGCCCAAGGTGCTTTGGAATACCACGCTCAATCCCAAGACACGCGCGCTGCTTCGCGTGGAAATTGATGACGGCCTCAAGACCGAACAGGTCATCAGCGAACTGATGGGTAAAGACCCCGGCGCCCGATTCAACTTCATCATGGAACGTGCCGAAGAAGCCGAAGCGCTGGACGTGTGATTTTGATCATCATCTCACAAGCCTGCATTTGATCAAAAAATAGCTGCGATACGGCGTGTCGCTGACTACAATATCCCCATGTTCAAAATATTTGCGATATTGATCACGCTCTGCTGCGCAAGTTTGTCGCTTGCTCAAACCCCTTTCCCCCAAACGCTCGGTTACATACTCCAGCCTGAAGGCTTGGCTGCGACCCGCGATCAAGTCGTCAAGCTTTTAGCCAGGTCCGACCGGGATTGGATCATTCTCGATACGCAATTCGATGGTGACCCTTGGCCCCCGGAAGCCATCAAGACGGTTCGTGATGGCAAACCCGGCCGCAAGGTCCTCGCCTACATCTCCATCGGTGAAGCCGAAGATTACCGCGAATACTGGGAGAAAAAATGGGATGCCAACAAGGATGGCACACCCGATGACGGGGCGCCGGGTTTTCTCTGTGCGGTGAATCCCGATTGGGAAGGCAACTACAAAGTCCGCTACTGGCATCGTGATTGGCAGGCGATGATTCTCAAGCGTGTTGCAACCATCATGCAGACACAAAAATTTGATGGCCTGTATCTGGATATCATCGACGCGTTCAGCTTCTTCGAACACGATCCCAAGACCGACAAATGGTTTGATCACCGCCGCAATGAACAGACCGGCAATACCTATCGCGAGGACATGATCCGATGGGTGCAGATCATCGCCCGAAATGCTCGCCGGTTTAATCCCGATGCGTTAATCATCCCGCAAAATGGCGAACAGCTACTCGAAGACAAAGCCTACACCGCGTTGGTCAGCGGGATCGGCATTGAAGACCTGTTCAGTGATGGCAATCAAAAACAGTCGGATGACGACACCGCCTACCGACTGTCATTTATCAAACCATTTATCGCAACCGGCAAGCCTGTGTTGTTGGTCAACTATGCAACGCACCCGCGTTACCATCGGTTGGCAAAGAGCAAGGCCAGGGAACTTGGCATGCGGTTGCTCATCACCGACCGGCAACTCAAGACCTTAGGCATAAGCCGGACTTTGCAGAATTGATGGGTCGATCAGATCACGGAAGTTCTTCACGCGATGGAAAGTCAGCAGATTGCCGTTGTGAGCTGAGGCTGCGCGTTCGTCACCACTTCGACTGAGAATCAACAGATCGTCACCGGAGTTAATCATGCTGGCATAGTGACGTGAATGCAGTTGGCTTTGGCCGACCGCAACGAGGCCTGCAGGAATCCAGTCGAAAAGGTTCGTCGAGTAGTGTAGTTGCAGGCGATGGCGTTCATTGTCCGGCATGCCGTAGCGGTCTTTTGCCATCAGTTCGGGTTTGACCATGCTGTCGGTGGTTTGACTGGAAAGAAGCCACCATATCTGTGTGAGATCGTCAAACAGTAAATGGAATTTCATGTGTCCACCGGGAAGTGCGATGTAAGTCAGCGTACTGTTGCCGGCGGTGGGGACCAATTCGGTTTTCAGCCGACCGTCTTTGAGTTCACGACATTGAGCGATCGCACCGAGATGGGTTCTGCCGGAGGCTAGTCGCATGAACAGGTGGACGGTTTTGTTTTCCGGGTCGTGAAGCTGATGTCGTTGATCCCGGATGCGGACAACATGGGTTTCCAGCCAGCCTGCATTGCCGTACCAGCGATCGGGAGCGACAACGCCTTCGGGGAAGACTGGCGTGCCGATGGGTTGGTGGATATCCAATAGCGTGTCGTAATCCAGCGGGTTGGAGAAAGTCCAGCTTTCACGTTGGGTCAAGTCGTCATCAAGATTGGCACGCATGACCACAGGCTGGACACCGGGCCAACCGTGTTTGGGGATGCGGCTTTCCATGCAGATGTAGATTTGGTTGTCCTGGATGTCGTAAGCGCAGGGCGCTTGATGCCAGTCGTGTTGATCATCGAGCGTGACGACATTTGACCATGTGTTGCCATCGTCATGTGAGACGCAGATTCCCATGGCGCCGCTGTGTCCGAGGATGTAGAGTCGGTCGCCTGCTGCAAAGGGTCGGGCGTGGAGCATGGGGAAGTCGTGGACATGTTCCCATGTTTCGCCGTGATCATCGGAGATGAAGACTTTGCCCTGGTTGCCTGCGGTGTCATCGCCTTTTTGAGATTTGATCCCGGGCAGATTTTTGACACCGGGCCCGCCCAGATCACAGGTGGCGATGAGTCGACCGGTGGGTGTTTGCAATAAGGCTGGGGAGTAGCAGTAGACGCCTTGTGGGTCTGGGGATTGGTAAATGATTTGTTCGCTTGCCAGCATGTTTGAAAATCCTTGTTGTGTTGGCAGTGTGTGATGGTTGTGTGCGTAGGGGGCAAAGGATGATCAGGGTTTGGCCATTTGCAGGTCACGGAACTGGACCGTACCGTTGCTGGCGTCACCAGCCTGTTCGGCGCCCAGTAGAATACCGGTGATGGGGTAGTGGATTGTCTTGTCGTTGGCGCCACCCCAGCTTTGTTTTCGATTCCGGGCGATGTTGATTTTGTAAGCTTGCCATTGCCCGCTGCCACTGGCACGGAATTTGAATTGGTGGGTTTGCTTGCTGCTGTCATAGACGCGTAGCAGCAGGGTGGTTGGAACTGACGCGTTGTGTTCAAAGCTGATGATGTCAGTTCCTTCATTGAGGGTCAGTTGCGTGCTTGCGCCACAGAATCCGCCCTTTTGAGGCCAGGTAAATTCGAGTGTGGCTTGATTGTGATTATCACTTTGACCAAGCGTCCATGTCGCGTTCACGCCACTGCTTTTGCTGATTTTCCAGGCCTGATCGGAAGCAAACACATTGCTTGACGGTTTTTGTTCTGTGACAGCAGGTTGTGCGCCATCAAGTATCAGCAAGACGGGATGATCGAGAATCGACATCTGCTTGATGGTGATGGTCTGGCCGTTCTGTTCGAATGCGACATCGGTGATCTGGCCGGTCATCATATCCAGGGCGGTGATTGTGCGGGTCACCCGATCGGAGATGATCTGCACATCGGCGCTGCGCGGCTGCAGATCACCGTCGGCCCGTTCGGTGGACCAGATGGCCACGGCACGCTGTTTGTCCTTGGCAAAGGTGTAGGCACGTGACGCACCGGTACTTGCCATCCGTGATCCGTCCCAGACGATCGGCCAGGTGTCAGGACGATCCTCCATCAGGAAGACTTTGACATCGCCCCAGTTTTCATCTTTCCAACCGAGCATGGTTTTGGCGACGGTTTGGATGGCGTGGTACGCAGGCTTGAGTGAGCCATCACGGCGCATGATGCCGAAATGGTCTTCACTGTTGTTGGGGCGATTCCCTTTTTCATAGAAGTTGTACCAGGCCGCAAACCGGACACCGCTGCCCAGGCATTCCATGAGGCGTCGCTGGGCGTACTTGGCCTGGGCGGATTCAGTGTAACCGGCGAAACGTGAGCCGCTGTGTTTCCAACGAGTGGTGTATCCCTGCTCGGTGAGCCAGAGTTCTTTGGGGCCGTTGTGTTTGGCAGCGAGTGCCATTAATTCCTGGTTGATGGAGACGAATGTACCTCGCTCGTCTCCGACGGTGATGCCGTCACGTTTGAGATAGCCTGCGGTGTTGCCATAGGCCTGGAGTTCGGGAATCGAACGGTGGGAGTAGGGGTGGAGCACCATGCCATCGACATTCGGTGAGATGCCCATTTTCAGTAGACGTGCATTGACCGGCGGTGAGCAACCCAGGGCAAGAATCTTGAACTGGTTGGGGGCGACTTCATGGATGGCATCGGCCATGCTGTTCATGGCTTGTTGATACTTGAATAACCACGGGTCGGTTTGACCGGTTTGGGGATCCCACGCGTTCCAGTGACTGGGTTCCTTGCCATAGTTGGGTTGTCCGCGTCGGAAGTGATTGAATGGTTCATTGATCAATTCCAATGCGTGGACATGGCCTTTGAGTTCTTTGGCAACGAAACGTGCGAAGTTGGCATAAGCCTGGGGGTCGAATTTGTCTTCGTATTTGCCGTTGCTGCCGTTGAGGATCACGATGATTTTCAGGTCACGTGCCTGGGCGGCCTTGATCCATTCCCATGCATAGTCGGGAATCTCGTATTGGCCTTTTTCCTTTTCGACACTGCTCCAGAACAGGTCATCACGAATCCAACCCACGCCCATTTCCTTGATGGCGTCGAGCGTGGACAGTGGTTCCCAGCCTTTGTGTCCGTAGTGCGTCTGGACGCCGAGTTGTGGATGGCCAGCAGCAAGCAGGGGGGCTGTCATTGCCAGGTGCAGGAACATGATCAATACGTTGCGAAGACGATTCAAGGTAATTACTCCATGTGATTAGTGAAATACGAACCGTTGATGATTGCTTTGCTGGCTGAGGTGTTAATCAGTTAATGCCAGCACCGCAGCGACGGTACGATCCTTGCCAACAGGCTCAGCATGCAGGTCCAGGAACAGTGTATTTTTGGTTTCACCGGGATGGCGAAATCCCGTTGCCTCTTTTGTGACCCCTGTGGGGGGTGTTTCATACCAATGTGTGCTTGCCGTATGCATGTCAAAGTAATTACCTTCATGGACTGCGTTGTAGTTGTAGCTATCGCTGATGAAGATAATTTTTGCGTTGTTGTAGACGCTGCTGACGGATTGGGAACTGACGGTGTACCGAAAATGATTCTGCACCATTTTGGCAGGTCCCATGCGTCCGCCCAAGTCCGATTCGACAAGGTATTCAAAGCTGTTGTGGCCGTACGATTTCCAGTCGCTGTTGTCGTATTGCAAGGTCGGACAATGAAAGGGAGCGTCCCGCTGGACCATGCGGTTGGCTTCACCCCAGCTTGTGGGTCGACTCTTGCCAAAGGACACACGTTGAAGCTGCATCTCCCAGCGATCCACCCAATAGGTCAAACCTGTGCTTCCCATGCGTGCTGCGGTGTAGTACCCGGTGGCATTCTCGTAGACGGCTTCGGCGATGCCGATCTGCTTGAGATTGTTTAAACAGCTAACGCTTTGAGCGGACTTGCGTGCGGCGCCCAATGCCGGCAGCAGGATCGCAATGAGCAGTGAGATGATACTGATCACCACCAGCAGTTCGATGAGTGTGAAGCCGTCGTGTGATTTTCTTGAGCAATGGGGTAGTGGTGTTATCATACAATTATCACTTTTCGGTATGGTGTGGTGAGGGACGTGGTTTGGGGTTTATAATATTCTGATGCCGCGTAAACAATCGTCAATTGATAGTATTCTTGCCCCGTTAAAACAATTAAGCCATATCCATGGTGGTAATTATTTTGTCCATTATGGTATGACTGATCAGGCTCCCCGTGGCTATTGGCTGCTGTATGAGTCCATGTACCATTTGCCGGGTGGGACGTTGTTTCGCAGTTCACAGATTCATCATAGTTGGGCGATGTCGCTGCAACTCTCCAGGCATCCCATGGAAATGCGCAAGCTGCCGTACTTCTCATTGAGTTATCTGCTCAAAGGCAAAGGACGCTATGTCGACGCTCGTCATCCCAAAGGCATTGCGCTCTCAGCGGGCGATTTGATCTGCATGTTCCCTGACCAGGAACACGTTTACGCCCCGGACCCCGGAACACGCTGGGATGAAATCAATGTCAATTTCACCGGCGAAGTTTTCCACGGTTGGGTGGGACAGAACATGCTCGATCCCAAGGTGTCCATCCGCCGACTTGAACCGGTCAGTCATTGGCTTGAGAAAATTCATGAGATTGTCTTGCCGTTGGCTAAGCCCGGTCGCAACCCCACCGTCACCGATACCGGCAAGTTCATTGCGTTGATCAGTCAGATGTGTCAGGCCTGGCAGACCCCCTGGGAGGATGCCGATGTTCGTTGGCTTGAAGCGGCGCAGCATCATCTGCGCGCCTGGCCCCTGGATCAGCCCCTGGATCTGCGCCAGCTCGCAAAACACTTTGCCGTCACCCAGCAAACCTACCGCAAGAAATTCAAACGACTCTCGGGCATGACGCCAACCAACTACCACGCCCGACTGATTATCGAGCAGGCCTGCCAACGTCTGCAGCATGCCCAAATCCCACTTAAACAGATCGCAGATGAACTGGGATTTGGCAGCGAATACTATTTTTCCCGACGCTTCAAACAAATCGCAGGCATGCCCCCCGGAGCCTATCGCAAGAAGGTTGTGAGTGGGTAGAATGTCAACACCGGAGGGTGTGCATTGGCTGATCCAGTTCCCAAACGATTTTGTAAACACTGTTCGTATCCATTAGACCAATTGGAAAAGGATGTGTGCCCTGAGTGTGGCCGATCGTTTGTTGGTTTTGATCCAGAAACATGGTCAGGTCATCCTAAGCCCAAAGGTGTGTATCGTTTTCTGCGTCGCATTAATCCAATGATGTTCCTGGTGTGTTTAATGCCAATTTGTGCATTTACAGGGTCCTATTTGGGGTTAGTTGGATATCAATATACGCGTGTTACCACATCGATATTAGGTTTGTTATTTGATTCTCAGATGTATTCTGACAGCTTGGCGATGATGTTATTGGTATCCGTGTTTGCTCTGCCAATGGGCTTTCTTTGCTTGAACTTGCATCGGCATGCTCCCCGCAATATATGGTGGTATGTTTTGGCAATTGTGATCTGTTTTTTCTCAGCACTCTTTTCTTATTTATTGATTTCACTGTCGCGTATTTGAGTTTCTATTGATGTCATAAGCCATGCATGTGCTCGATTGTTTTTATTGATAGCGAGATGAATACTCCAGCGTCATGTTCATGCAAGTTCATCAAACTTTCATTGCTCAAACATCTTGTCGACGCCGTCCTGTCACACTATCCTCGGGTGCTACCCCGGTTTTGAAAGGCAGTGACATGAACATCATTTATTACAATCCCGACGAAATGCGTGCTGACGTGCTTGGCTGTTATGGTCACCCATTGGTTAAGACGCCCAACATTGATCGTCTGGCTGCACGGGGGACAACATTTGAGAATTGCTTTGTTCAGCACACCGTCTGTACGCCTTCGCGATGCAGCTTTCTGACGGGATGGTATCCACATGTCCGCGGCCATCGCAGTCTCTGGCATCTGCTTCAGCCTGATGAACCCAACACGCTCAAGTATCTCAAACAGAACGGCTATGACGTTCACTGTGTGGGTAAGAATGATGCGTTGGCAGCCGAGTCGTTTGCTGAAAGTGTCCATGAGATTCACATGCCCAAAGGTGCAGGTCATACCCAGCGTGTACATAACGATCCCAATGAACCGGGATTCATGAATTTTCTCTATGAACCCATGTCCGACGACCATCGTGACATGGCGTGCGCGGAAGTTGCTGCGGAGTATGTTCGCAATTGGAAGGTCGGCGATAAGCCATTTATGTGGTACATCACCACTGCATTACCGCATTGCCCTTATTCCTGTCCGGAACCGTGGTATAGCATGTATAGTCCGGATGAGATTCCACCGTTGCTTGAAAAGCGTATCGAAAAAGCACCCGCGTTCCACAAGTGGATTCGCCATCACCGCAAGCTGGATGAATGTGCTGATGATCTGAAAAAGATCATGGCTGTTTACCTGGGCATGGTCAGCTATGCCGATCACATGTTCGGCAAGTTACTCACTGCGTTGGAAGAATCACCCGCAGGGGATTGCACCACTTTGATGTTCTTCTCTGATCATGGCGATTGGGCGGGGCATCGTGGCCTGGTCGAAAAATGGAGTTCCGCACTGGATGACGATCTGACCCACGTTCCCCTGATCATCTCCACGCCCGGTGGCAAGCAGGGACATCGTGTGACTGAACCGGTCGAACTTCAGGACATCGCCATCACCACCGCCGAGCTTGCAGGCTATGAACTCAAACACACGCAGTTCGGCCGCTCGCTTGTTCCACAACTCAACGGTGAAGCCGGCGACCCGGATCGTTATGTCTATGCAGAGGGGGGCTATGATCTGCCCGGTGACTATGTTGCCTTTGAGTTCAACGGTGGTCACGAAGGTCATAAAGGCTACGATCCCAAGCCGATGATCACCAACCCCGAGCACATCTACTATCCCAAGACGCATCAGCAGGAAGTCCAGCCTGAGTCGATTTGCCGTGCGGTGATGGTGCGTTCGTCGGCGTATAAATTGATTCGCCGAACCAAGGACATCAGCGAGTTGTACGACATGAAAAAGGATCCGACGGAATCGGTGAACCTGATTGATGATCCGAGTTATTCGGACGTGAAGGCCGATCTTAACGAGAACCTGTTGCAATGGATGCTAGCTACTTCGGACGTCATGCCCTACGACCGCGACTGTCGTACCTGGCCTGAGCAGTTGACCTACAACTAAATCCATCGACCCATCAGACAATCTTGAGATGGATTTGCGAGTTTGATTAGGGTTTGCGATATCTGTTGCGCAGACTCAATGGGCATATTGGTCGGCATGGGAACATGCTGTTTTTTTTCAGAGAATCCAACTTTTTTTTTAAATATTTTACTACCCCAGATTGCCAAAACACACCCGAGAACAGGGTATGTAGCCTGTACAGATACCCCATTTTTAAAATACGGACGTTTGATCTCCATATAAACTATTTCGCATGACACATATGTCACTTCAAATATGTCCGGTAAGTATTTGTTTGGCAAGATAGATAACAAAATACTTATCGGAACTGGGTTAAATATTGCGAGTGAAATATTGGGAGGATTCCTAATTGTGGAAGTCATGATTCCACAAAAGGTCTGATAACAAAGGGTAGGACCAATGTCTAAACTGTGTTAATCAAAAGGCCGAAGAACTCATTTGTCACTGTAGCTTGTCCAGATTTCAAGGAGACAAACATGCTGCACAGCAAATGGACTTTATCGTCAGGCCTGAATCTCAAAGGCCGCTTTGCACGGATGCAAACGCTTTTCTGTTGTGTTTTGATCGTCGGACTTTGTGCCGGCACGCAGGTGAAGGCTGAAGAAGACTTCGCGGAGATGGATCTGGATGCCTTGATGAATGTCGAGGTTTCCTCTGTGACCAAGGGCAAGGGGATGAAACTCTCCGACGCACCGGGCGCCATCACTGTGATCTCTGAAGAAGATATCAAACGAACGGGTCACCAATCGATTCCCGAATTGTTACGCCTGGTTCCAGGTCTGCACGTGGGTCGGATTGATGCCAACAACTGGGCGATCAGTGCCCGTGGGTTTAATGCCCAGTACAACAAATACATGCTGGTGATGATGGATGGCCGGAGCATTTATACGCCGCTATTTAGCGGTGTGTTCTGGGATATTCAGGACACGGTCATGGAAGATCTCAAATCCGTGGAAGTGATTCGTGGTCCCGGCGGTACACTTTGGGGTGCCAATGCCGTTAACGGGGTGATCAACATTACCACCAAGGATGCCAAGGACACACAGGGCGTGCTCTTTTCGACTTCTGCGGGAACCGAGGATCTTAACAATACGGTTTTGCGTTACGGTGGCAAGATCAACGACAATGCACATTTCCGCGTCTACGGTAAGTATCAGATGTTCGACGATACCAAGACACCGGCCGGCAACGAGAACGACGATGAATTTAAGCGAACCAAGACCGGTTTTCGTATCGATAACCAGGCGGGGGCGGATCATCTGACCTTGCAGGGCGATTGGTACTACGCGGACATGGATGCCAACGACAATGCCAACAATGGGACCAATATTTTACGCGGCGGAAATCTGCTTGCCCGTTGGTCGCACGATTTCTCCGAGAATTCGAATCTCCAACTCCAGTTCTACTATGACCACGTCGTCCGCAAAGACGAAGCGCTCAATGACCTGGAAGCCAACTCATTGGACTTTGACCTGCAGCACAGCTTCGTGCCTGCTGAAGGTCACAGCATGATCTGGGGTCTGAATTATCACTGGCGCCGGGACACGATCGTCCCGTTGCCGACGAACTCCTTTGACTTCATCCCGCGTGCCAAGGCTGATAACACCTTCAGCGCGTTTATTCAGGACACGATGACACTGTCTCCTGACAAACTGTTTTTCACCATCGGCACCAAGATCGAACACAACGAATACACGCAGTTTGAATTCCAGCCCAGTGCTCGTTTGAGTTGGCGCGTCAAGGATGGGCATACCTTCTGGGGTGCCATTTCCCGTGCCGTTCGTACGCCTTCGCGATTGGAAACGGGGTTGACGAGTACCTTCCTTAACTTCAGTAATCCCAACCTGCGTTCCACCGATGTGCTGGCTTATGAAGCGGGTTACCGCATCTCCTTCAATGAGCATCTTGCACTGGATATGGCGACCTACATCAACAAGTATGAAGATCTCGCTTCGACCGGTTTTCCTCCGGATAACAATCAGCATGCCGAGTCCTACGGCTTTGAAGCCAGCGCGACCTGGCAAGTGGCAGAGAACCTCAAGCTCATCGGCAACTACACCTTCCAGAATGTCGAAGCGCACCCAGCAGCCGGTGCGGCCCAGGAAGGAACCAGCCCGCGCAACCAGGCAAGCGTCCGTGCGTATTATGACCTGAATGATCAGTTCGAACTCAACACAGCCCTTTACTGGTATGACAATGTGCCTGCCGTCAATATTCCCTCGTTTTTCCGTTATGACCTGGGCCTGACCTGGCGACCCAAGGACAATATCGAAGTCGCCGTCTGGGGACAGAATCTCCTGGATAACAGCCATCCAGAGTACACCGATAGCCAGGGTGCTTATGGTGAAATCGAACGCGGCGTTTACGGCAAGGTGACCATCACCTTCTAAAACCGTTTCTCGGACCTGTATGGCTTTGACAAATTCTGCCAGGTCTTACAGGTGTTCCAGAGATCAATTGAATTACCAAACAATCTGGATCGGCCTTATCCGCGAATGGTTTCGGGTCGATCCAGAATGACAGAATCCTTTTTGTAATACAGAAAGTAAACAATGTTGACTCCCACCCATTTCATTTTGCGTCACACAAAACTGATCGTGTCCCTGTTTTGTGTTGTACTTTTTGCGAGTACTTCCCTGATCAAGGCTGATGAAGACTTCGCGGAGATGGATCTGGACGCCTTGATGAATGTCGAGGTTTCCTCGGTGACCAAGGGCAAGGGGATGAAACTCTCCGACGCGCCGGGCGCCATCAGCGTGATCACCGAAGAAGATATTGAGCGTTCGGGGCATCAGTCGATTCCCGAACTCTTACGTTTGGTTCCGGGTCTGCACGTGGCTCGTATCAACTCATCGAACTGGGCGATTAGTGCTCGCGGGTTCAATGGGCCTTACAACAATAAAATGCTGGTCCTGATGGATGGCCGCAGTCTCTATACACCGTTGTTCTCAGGTGTTTACTGGGACAGTCAGGATTATGTGATGGAAGACCTGAAATCCGTGGAAGTCATTCGTGGCCCCGGCGGCACGCTGTGGGGTGCCAACGCTGTCAACGGTGTGATCAATGTGACCACCAAGGATGCCAAGGACACCCAGGGGCTGCTGTTCACGCAGTCTGGCGGAACTGAGGATCTGAGCACCACCGCTGTCCGCTACGGTGGCAAGTTCAATGACGATTCCTATTACCGTGTATATGGCAAGTATCAATTGTTTGATGATACCAATCTGCCCGGTACGTCTTCGGATAACTTTGATGAATGGCATCGTGGCCAATTTGGTTTCCGTACGGATACATATACCGGTTCCAATCATCTGACCGTACAAGCTGATTATTTCAACATCGATGCGGACACATCGGGTACTGGTATTCTGGATTATGATGGTGGTAATATTCTTGCACGCCTGACGCACGATTTTTCAGAGGATTCTAGCCTGCAGATGCAGTTCTATTATGACTATGTGCATCGTGCAGACAGCACTTTGAATCAGGAACGCCATTCCTTGGATTTCGACCTTCAACACAACTTTACTTTGGATGAAGGCAAGCACAACATCATCTGGGGTTTGAACTATCATTGGACCAAGGATTCCATCCTGCCTGTGTATGTTGCCCCGGGTGTCTCAATCTTCACGTTCAATTCAACCAATGCATCGGATAATACCTTCAGCGCGTTTGTGCAGGACACCATGACGCTTGTGGATGACAAACTGTTCTTCACCGTCGGTACCAAGATTGAACATAACGATTACACCGGCGTTGAAGTTCAGCCAAGTGCTCGTCTGTCCTGGCGTATCAAGGATGGACACACCTTCTGGGCAGCAATCTCACGAGCAGTGCGAACACCCTCACGTGTTGAAGAAGGTTTTGTTGCACCGTTTATCCCGCTGTTTGGCAATCCCGGAGTTGAGTCGACGAACGTCATGGCCTACGAAGGCGGTTACCGTATTTCACTGTCCAAGGCTTTGTCTCTTGATCTTGCAACCTTCTTTAACAAGTATGAAAACCAGATTAGTTCCAACGGCACAACCTTTGGCAACGATGTCTATTCTGAAGCCTATGGTTTTGAAGCCACAGCAACCTGGCAGGTTGAAGAAAACCTTAAGCTGATGGCTAACTACACCTTCCAGGATGTCGAATCGCATGGTACGGCCAGCAGTTCAAACAACGAAGGTACCTCGCCCCGCAATCAGTTCAACGTTCGTGCCTACTACGATCTGAACGACAAACTCGCAGTCAATACGGCTCTGTACTGGTATGACAACATCCCGTCTGTCGGCATCAACTCCTTCTTCCGCTATGACATCGGTCTGACCTGGAAGCCCAAGGATAATGTTGAAGTCTCAATTTGGGGCCAGAACCTCGCAGATAACAGCCATCCGGAATATGTCAATACCCAGGGCGGTAATGGCGAAATCCAATCCGGCGTCTTCGGCAAGGTGGCTATCACTTTCTGATTCTTTGAACCAACATCTCTCTGCCCATCATTGGGCAGAGAAGTTTTTTCTCTTTGAGGTAAGTAATCATGAATACTTTCAAACGCTCCACTTTGATGATCGCCTTGCTCTTGCTTGTCGGTTCAATGGCCACCCAGGCCAGTGCCGCGGACAAACTCGACAAGGTCAAATGTGCCTTCCTGCTTAACTTCACCAAGTATGTTGCCTGGCCGGGTGGCAGTGGCGACTTTGTGATCGGCGTGGTGGGTAAAGATCCATTTGACGGCGTGCTCGACAAGATTGTCGATGGCAAGACCGCAGGCGATCGCCCGATCAAGACGACCTATCTTGCTGCCGATGCATCCGCGGATGATCTGAAAAAATGCAGCATTCTTTTCGTTAACACGGACATCAAGCCCGTGCTTGAGAAGATTGGTAACGCCCCGATTCTCACCGTGGGTGACACTGCCGACTTTGCCAAGAACAAAGGCATGGTGGGTCTGATTGCAACCAACAAGATCAACCTGGAGATCAACAAGAACCAGGCTGATGCTGCCAAGCTCAAGATCAATGCCAAGCTGTTGCAGATGGCCAAGATCGTTGATTGACTTGGAACACTCGTATTAACCGCTCGATTATTGAGGAGAAAGCATCATGCGGTTTCATTTAACCATTCGGAGGCGATTGGCGCTTTGTATCGCAACCACTGTGACGGTTTCCGTGCTGCTTAGCGGCGGACTGTTTGTGGGCAACGAATTGATGTCCATGGATCAACGTATGATCCGCGAGTTGGGAACCCTGGCAGACGTGGTGGGTAACTCCGCAACCGGCGCCATTGAGTTTGCCGACGGTGATACGGCCAGGGATACGCTCAAGCGTCTCAAAGCCAATCCACATATCAAAGCCGCTGCCATTTACGATGGCGACAATCAACCCATGGCGACGTATCAGTATGTCGCAGAGGGTGACCAAGACAAGGAATTGCCCAAGTACACACCGCCAGCCTTTGAGCAGGTGGGTGAAACGTACACGGATTCCACGCTGGAGGTCTTTCACGACATCAAGTCCGATGGTCAGCGTATCGGTGGTATCTACGTCCAAAGTGATCTGACAGCACGTCAGGAACAGATGGCCCGATTCACCACCATCATCGGCATTGTCATCGGCGGTTCACTGGCGGTCGGCATCCTGATGGTCTGGATCATCCAGGCATCCATTGGCCGTCCGATCAACAAGATGTCTGAAGCCCTCAAGGACATTGCCCAGGGTGAAGGCGACCTGACCCGCCGTGTCGACGAAAGTCGCAAGGACGAATTGGGTGAACTGGCTCACTGGTTTAATGTCTTTGTTGGCAAGATTCATGATGTGGTGCTCGATGTCACTTCTTCAGCTGAAGAAGTCGCAGCCACGGCGTCACAAATTTCGCAGACCAACAACTCCATTGCTGGTGGTATCCGCGAACAGGCGTCGATGACCATGAACATCACCGCAGCTGTCGAAGAGATGGCAAGCACCGTCCGCGATGTGGCCGCCAATGCAACCCGTGTCTCTGACCAGGCTCAGGAAGCCGGCGATCGTGCCAGCAAGGGCGGTGATGTCGTCAAGCAGACCGCTTCGAGCATGGAAGAAATCGCTTCGTCGGTGAACGAAACCACCTCGGTGATTGAAGAACTCGGTCGTCGTGGCGATAAGATTGGTCAGATCGTTGAAGTCATCAATGAGATTGCTGATCAGACCAACCTGCTGGCACTCAATGCTGCGATTGAAGCAGCGCGTGCCGGTGAACATGGTCGCGGTTTCGCGGTCGTGGCCGATGAAGTCCGCAAGTTAGCCGAACGCACCACGCGTGCAACCGAAGAGGTGACCGACTCGATCAAGGTCATTCAGCAGCACACACTCAGTGCCGTGGAACAGATGCAGTCTGGGTCACAGCGCGTTCAGGGGGGTGTGGAACTGGCTGATGAAGCCGGTCACGCACTGGAGACGATTGTGGCCAGCACCGCTGAGGTGTCCAAGATGATCGAGACCATTGCCGCTGCATCACAGGAGCAGGCCCATGGCGTTGAGGAAATCTCGCGCAACATGGATTCGATCAATTCGGTGATCAAGGATGCTGCCCAGAGTACCGAGCAGGCCGCCCAGGCTGCAGAGTTACTCGACAGCAAGTCCAACCGACTCCGCACCGCGGTCAGTCAGTTCCGTGTTCAAAAACCCGAACCGGTCGCCTGACCCACAACATTGAACATTTGCCGTCCAGCCCCGTTGTCCCGTTTCCAACCGTACGAGACAGCGGGGCTGCTTTTTTGTCAGGGATTGGTGATTAGGGATTGCCGATCAGGGCAAGGCGATAAGACAGGAAGCGTTAAAAGGCTTATGTAAAACAACACGAATCCCCAATCCCCAGAGTGTTCCCGGGAATTAATTTCCACCCTCCGTCACTCCCGCGCAGGCGGGAGTCCAGTGGTAAATGCAAGCGTCAACAGCATGCCACGTGACTATTGATGAGTTAAGGGTCGATCTTATTCGACACAACTCTCAACTTTAAAAACGACGTGCATCATGTCCCTGCGCAGGAATGACGAACAATGCGATGTCATGGAGATTATTTTTTTGGACTGCTCTAAACCCAAATCCCTTTCCAACTCACCTTTTTCTTTCTTGCCAACAGACCGGCTGAGCGATACAGTAGACCGTCTATTCAGATTTTTTGAACTCAATAAGGATTGGACTCATGAAGCTCCAAGGCGCGTTTACTGCAATGGTCACTCCCTTCACCGCGGACGGCGAAGTCGATTGGCAGCAGTTGGTCAAAAATGTGAACTTTCAGATCGAAGGCGGTATCGATGGCCTGGTCCCCTGTGGCACGACCGGCGAATCGCCCACGCTCAACAATGACGAACACTCCCGCGTGATCGAGGAAGTCACCAAAGCTTCTGCAGGTCGCGTTCCCGTCATCGCGGGTACCGGTTCCAACTCAACGACTGAAGCCATTGAGCTGACGAAACATGCCAAGGAAGCCGGCGTGGACTGCGTGCTCTCGGTCAACCCTTACTACAACAAGCCGACTCAGGAAGGCATGTACCGTCACTTCATGAAGATTGCTGATGTGGGCGTGCCGGTGATGCTTTACAACATTCCCGGTCGCAGTGGTGTGGCTTTGACCTGTGAGACCGTTTACCGACTGTCACAGCATCCCAACATCGTGGCCATCAAGGAAGCCACCGGCTCGCTGGATACGGCTTCGGAAATTGCCATGACCTGTGGTGAGGATTTCACCATTCTCTCCGGCGATGATGCGATGAGCCTCCCGCTGATGTCCATCGGTGGCAAGGGTGTGATCAGTGTGATCTCCAACCTGCTGCCAGCCAAGATCAAGGCGTTGACCGAGGCTGGCCTCTCCGGTGACTTTGTCAAGGCTCGCGAATTACATCTTGATCTCTTTAAGCTCTGCAAAGGCATGCTCTCGATCGAGACCAACCCGATCCCGATCAAGACGGCCATGATGTTTGCAGGCATGGACACCGGCTTGTTGCGTCTTCCCATGTGTGAGATGGGCGAAGACAACAAGGCGATTCTCAAGGCATTGCTTGAGGATTGTGGCGCCCTGTAATGGCGTCGGACTGCGACTTGAATTTCGCAACGCACGCGTCATTCAAGGTTGAGCAATAAGCAAGGATTGGCGTCATCAGAAAAACCGTTTTGTCATTCCCGCGAAGGCGGGAATCCAGTGGCATGCAGTTGACGCATACAAATTCCACTGGACTCCCGCCTTCGCGGGCGTGACGAATGATGTCGCTTGTTTTTGCAGATTGCTTTAAAAAAACAAAAATGTGGCATGCGTTGTGTGTGCACGCGGTTGGAAAACAGGCTTTGGTGATGATCAAAGCCCCGACAATCAAGTTACGAATGAATTTTTTACATCCGCTGATAAGGTAGAATCACAAGACCATGTGGCAAAACACTGCCAACCTGTTGCATGTCCCTCAGCCTGCCCGTCGATGGATCAGGCGGCTGTTGGTCGCGACGTTGGCAGGGTTACTCAGCGGTTGTGCTGCAGCCCTGCTTGAGTTTGCCATCCATGAAGGCACACACCATCTCATCGGTCAGTACATCAATCCCGAATCGCTGACGATGTTCCATTTTGACTGGCGAATCCTGGTTTTACCTGCCATGGGCGCGTTGGTCGCGGGGATGCTCGTACACCTGTTTGCCCAGAAAAATCAGGGGCACGGCGTGGACATTCTCACCCGCGCCTTTCACCACAAACAAGGTCGCATGCACATCAACTCGCCGATCATCCGCAACATCGGTGCAGCGTTGGTGATTTCCTCCGGTGGCTCGGCCGGGCCTGAAGGACCAATCGCAGCGTTGGGCGCAGCCATCGGTTCGACCATTGGCAAGCTCTTTCGCCTGACCGTTCACGAGCGACGCATTCTGCTGGTCTGTGGCTGTGCTGCTGCCATTGGTGCCATCTTCCGATGCCCCCTGGGCGGTGCGCTCTTTGCCACCGGTATTCTCTATTCCGAACCTGAATTTGAGTCCGACGCCATCGTCCCCTCGTTCGTCGCATCGGTCGTTGGTTACTCAATCTACATGCAACTCTGGGGTTACTCGGCACCGATTCTTGAAGGCGTCATTGACCTGCATTTTACCTCCGGCAAGGACCTGCTCTGGTATGCCATGCTCGGGCCGATGTGCGGCATCACCGCCATCTTCTTTTCCATCTGCATGCGAACCGTCGAAACACAGCTTCGACCCCGATTCAATATGCCCGTCTGGATGACCGCTGCCATCGGCGGACTGTGTACCGGTGCGCTGGCATGCATGCTCCCGCAGGTGATGGATGACCGTTATCACTTCGTTCAAGGTGTCCTGGATGGCACCTTCATGGAAGCAGAATCCGTCAAGCACTACGGCTATTGGATGTGGGCTGGACTCTTTGGCTTGATCGTCATCGTCAAGTGCATGGCCACCGGCTTGACCGTCGGTTCCGGTGCGCCCGGCGGTGTGCTCGGTCCGTCGGTGTTCATCGGCGGGATGGTGGGGGCGACTCTCGGTGCGATCGGTCTGGCATTCTTCCCCCACAGTTTCCCCGAGGAACTCCGACAAGCACTGATCCCCGTGGGGATGGCCGGTGTTCTGGCTGCAACCATGCGCGTACCCATCGCCTCCATGGTCATGGTCACCGAGATGACCGGTTCGTATGGCTTGATTGCACCCCTGATGATTGTCTGTGTGACCAGTTACCTGATCGGTCGGGGTTGGGGACTGAATCACGAACAGCTTCGCTCCGCAGCCGACTCGCCTGCCCATGCTGCTGACCCGGTGATCCATCTGCTTGAGTCCACGCGTGTGAGCCAGGTGATGACCAGGCATTGGCCGATGACCATCACGCCTGACATGTCGTTGGATGAGATCATCGCCCGCGTTCAGCCGGGGACGCGTCCTGTTTTCGCAGTCACCAAAGATGGCCAACTCAAAGGCATTATCTCGGCTTCGGACCTTGGGCATGTTGTGGGTGCGGACAATTTCCTGATGGCTTCGGTGATCGTTGCCCAGGACCTGATGACGGAGAATGTTGCCTTCATCTCACCGGAAGATGACCTGTTTTCCTCGCTGGCGATTTTCGCCCGTGAGGATCATGAAGTCCTGCCGGTCTTGGACCTTGGGGATCGCAGCAAATGGTTGGGCATGCTCGAACGCAAAGCCATCGTCGATCATCTGCATGAACGTTTGGCTCAGACACATACGCAGGCATTCAGCGAACACGAAGGTCTTGGTGCACTGGAAGCCGACCTGCAGGTGGATCAACTGATC
>MDTD01101987.1_pt1 | contig 24348 bp, 22 predicted proteins | sample 811221 | NCBI WGS metagenome assembly MDTD01 (sample SAMN05326646, study PRJNA326480) | marine metagenome | isolation source: seawater | place: Pacific Ocean: South West | collected 2011 | reverse complement strand
TAAAACTGAAAAGACCTTCCCTTTTATATCGTGGACTTCATTTTGTGCGGGAAGTACAAAACACATAAAAAACATAAAAAGTGAAGAAAAGCCTCTAGTGCTCATATTGAACTGAATATTTTTTCAGTACGATGGAGGCAATATGTCCTCCGAAACCAAAAGTATTGCTCATGGCATAATTTACAACTTTTGATTTACCCTCCCCAAGAGGAAAATCAAATAAATGAGCAAAATCAGGTTCTATGTTTTTTGTATTAATGGTCGGTGGAACAAAATCATCTTGTAACGATTTGACACAAGCAATAGCCTCAATCGCGCCTGCTGCACCCAATAAATGTCCTGTCATTGATTTAGTTGCAGAAATAGAAACATCAGAAGCACTACCGAAAACTCGTTCTGCTGCAATGAGTTCAGATATATCTCCTAATGGGGTTGAAGTAGCATGCATATTTATATAATCGATTTCATTTGGTGCTATACATGCCTCTCTCAAGGCCTCATTCATTCCAAGTACAGCCCCTTCACCTTTCGGGTGAGTTCCTGTTAAGTGAAAGGCATCAGCAGCCATTCCTCCCCCAACGATTTCAGCATAGATGTGTGCTCCTCTATTTTTGGCATGTTCATATTCTTCAATGATTAAAGCACCCCCGCCTTCTCCCATAACAAAACCATCCCGATCTACATCAAAAGGCTTTGATGCCGTTTCTGGAGAATCGTTTAAAGTTGACAGCGCTCTTGCTGCCGAAAACCCTCCAATAGCTGATTCATTAACTGCAGCTTCAGAACCACCACTAATAATGAGGTCTGCTTTATCCCATTTTATGTAGTTAAAAGCTTCAATCAATGCTGTGTTTGATGTCGCACAAGCAGAGACCGGACAGAAATTTACACCTTGCAGACCATATTTAATAGAAATAATTCCTGAGGCAATATCGACTAAGATGCGAGGAATAAAATAAGGGGTAAATCTTGGCGTTCCATCACCCGAACAAAATTCCATCATTTGTTCTTGAAAAGTTTGAATCCCTCCATTTCCGGAACCCCATATAACCCCGGCTCTTCTTTTGTCAATTGATTCAAAATCCAATTGCGCATCTTTCACGGCTTCATTAACAGAAACCAAAGCATATTGACTGAATAAATCATATTTTCTCACTTCCTTACGATCAAAATGATCCAGAGGATTGTATGATTTTAATTCACAAGCAAACTTTGCCTTAAATTTGTCTGTATTAAACTTAGTGATTGGAGCAGCTCCACTAGTCCCCTTTTTTAGGTTATCCCAAAAGGACACTACATCATCTCCGATAGGTGTTAAAGCGCCTAAGCCTGTAATTACAACGCGTCTTTCCATTAGTGGTCTAATTCAATTTTATCGTATTCTTTATTGTTCAGAATGCCAATTGCTCGATTCAGTATTTCATTGGAAGCATTAAACACCTGATAAAACTCATTGGTATCCCATAAGTTTCTGGCCAAATAGGACTTCAATCTTAATGCAATTAAATCCTTACTCACCTCGTATTCTTCTTTATTGAATTTCAGCGTAGAATCCTCCTGAGCTACATAGTTAAAAAACAAATCCATAAAAGGTTCATCACAGGTGAATTTTTCATTGAAGTCAGAAAATTCAGGATACATTTTTTTAAGCTTCTTTCTATTCTCATTCGAATAGTCATAAGAAAACGTATTTAAGAAACCTCCCCGCAATAGGTCAGAAAAGTAGTCAGAACCTCCGAGCGTATCTAATGGAACAAAGAAATCAGGCATGATACCTCCACCACCAAAAACAGTTCTGCCTTTTACCAAAGTTTTAAATTTCAATGAATCCGGCATTTTAATCGAATCAGCGTGAACAAACTCCCCATTCAAATAACGCTCTGAGATGTCCTTTCGATACGACTCGACATCGTCATATGGCTTTTGTATGAATCTACCCGTTGGTGTATAATATCTGGCAATAGTTAGTCTCACTTCAGACCCATCACTTAAACCCATAGGACGCTGAACCAATCCTTTACCAAAAGTCCTTCTCCCTACTATAAGACCGCGATCCCAATCTTGAATTGAACCAGAAAGAATTTCACTAGCACTCGCAGAATATTCATCTGTCAAAACAATCAGTTTTCCTCTTTCAAAATTCCCTTGAATTCCCGCACGCAGATTGTTTCGAGGCTGTGCCCTACCAGCTGAATATACAATAAGCTTTTCTCCGGATAAAAATTCATCTGCTAGTTTGTGTGCAGCATCTAGAAGTCCTCCACCATTTCCCTGCAAGTCAAAAATAAGATTCTTCATCCCCTGACTCTTTAGGGTTCTTAAGGCATTTCGAACTTCATATAGGGTAGTTCTCGAAAAACTATTAAGCTTTATATATCCTGTCTTTTCATCAATCATGTAATGAGAATCAACTGAAAAAACAGGAATTTTATCTCTGGTGATGTTAAAGGTTAAATTTGATTTTGATCTTTTTCTTTTGACTTCGACCTTCACTTTAGAACCTAATTCCCCCATTAATTTCTCTCTAACATCACTATTTTTTAACCCCACACCGGCAATGTTAATGCCATCTACCACTACGATCTTATCTCCTGGAAGAATACCCAACTTTTCTGCCGGTCCGCCTGAAATAGTGGCAACAACATTCAAGGTGTCCTTCATAATTTGAAAACGAATACCTACACCAACAAAGCTTCCATTAATTGTTGTTTGCGCTGCTTGTAAATCTTCCTTTGGTATGTAGGTAGAATGTGGATCTAGCTCTTCCAATAAAGCAACAATAGCCGTTTCTGTTAGCTTTTCTGGATCAGTATCATCAACGTAGTAACGCGAAACCTTATCAATCACTTCTTTGAATTTTAAAGAAGTGCCAATATCAATTGAATTGAATTGTGCCCGAATATTGCAACAAATAAACAAACAAAGAAAAAAGGATAAGAATATACGAATCATAGGAAATTTATAAAAAAACGTTTCATACAAAAATAGTAACAGTTATGAGCTACAAAGGTTTTTTTGTAGTTTTTAACAAGGCTACAAACAACAAATCAAGGACTTAATGTTAGTATGTTTTTTTATTAGCACCTTAAAAGTTTAAAGATAGCACTTAAATTTGAGCTATGATTCAATATAAGGTTTCTCTAAAAAGCTTAAATACCTTTGGCATCGATGCCATAGCTGATTCCTATGCACTTATTCAAAGCACAGATGATATTACTCAAATACTTGAGAAGCATGGTGAAAAAGAATTGCTTATTCTTGGTGGAGGCAGCAATATTTTGCTCACAAAGGATTTCAATGGATTGGTGCTTAAAAATGATATTCAGGGTTTCAGAATTGTAGAAGAATCTGAGGTTGATGTTGTTGTTGAAGCAGGAGCAGGAATGAATTGGCACCAGTTCGTTATGAGATGTATTGATTGCAACTATGGAGGTTTAGAAAATCTGAGTCTTATTCCTGGTAATGTTGGTGCAAGCCCGATGCAAAACATTGGAGCATATGGTGTCGAGATAAAGGATGTTTTTACCTATTTGGATGCCTACCACATCAAAGAAAAAAAAAGCAAACGATTCTATTTCGATGACTGTAAGTTTGGCTATCGAGAAAGTATTTTTAAAAACGAATTAAAAGGAGAGTATCTGATATGCCGGGTTGCCTTTAGATTGTCTAAAAAGCATACTGTAAAAACATCGTATGGAGCAATTGAGGATGAACTTGAATCCATGGGAATCAATCATCCAACCATAAAAAATGTGAGTCAAGCTGTTATCAATATCAGACAATCTAAACTTCCTGATCCAAATAAAATAGGGAATGCAGGGAGTTTTTTTAAAAATCCTATAGTTTCGATGGAACTTCTTGAAAAGCTTCAAAATAAATATCCCGATATCCCACACTATCCTGCACCAGACCATAAAGTAAAACTTGCTGCGGGATGGCTTATTGAGCAATCAGGATGGAAAGGCAAGACATATGACAATCGATATGGAGTCCATAAGCTTCAGGCTCTTGTTCTGGTGAACTATAAAGATGCAAAAGGTGATGAAATATTAGCACTTTCATCTCAAATCATCAAAGATGTTCAGCAGAAATTTAATGTTTCATTAGAACGGGAAGTGAATATTATATAACATATCAGTATAGATTTCCTCATTATTAATAAATTCGCAGTGAAATACAATTAGAATGAAGGTATCCTATAATTGGCTAAAGAACTATCTTGATTTTGACCTATCGGTTAAAGAGTTGTCAGAAATATTGACAGACACTGGTTTAGAGGTTGAAGGCATCAGAAAAATGGATGAAATCCCGGGAGGTCTTAAAGGATTAGTGATTGGAAAAGTGAAAGAATGCATCAAACATCCAGATGCCGATAGGCTTCATGTTGCACAAGTTGATGTTGGTAACGAAACACTTCAAATTGTATGTGGTGCGCCTAATATAAAAAATGACCAATATGTAGTCGTTGCTCTTGTAGGAAGCATCTTATATCCAAAGCCAGATCAACCTCTAAAGATTAAAAAAGCAAAGATACGTGGCATTAGCTCTTCAGGAATGATTTGTGCTGAAGATGAAATCGGTATGGGAAAAGCTCACGATGGAATCATGATACTCGATAAGGCAAAAGCCGGAACCCCCGCAGCCACCCATTTTAACCTAAATTCAGACCATCAGCTAGAAATTGGGCTAACACCTAATAGATGTGATGCAATGGGACACATTGGCGTAGCAAGAGATATCAAAGCATTTCTAAATTACCATGGAAAAAAGCAACTGAACTTAAAACTTCCAGAAAACTCCAATATTCAATCAGATGAATCTAGAACACTGTCGATTGAAATAGAAGAAGCCAAATTATGCCCCAAATATATTGGAGCCACCATCGAGGGCATTACAATATCCGACTCTCCAGTTTGGCTTCAAAAAGCGCTTAAGTCGATTGATATCGAACCAATTAATAATGTAGTAGATATTACAAACTATGTCATGTTTGAATACGGGACACCCCTACATGCCTTCGACTTAGATTTTATTAAAGAGAAAATCGTTGTCAAAAAAGGAAAAAAGAATGATATCTTCAAAACTTTGGACGGTGTAGAACGAAGGCTCAACGGTGAAGAACTTATGATTACCAACGGTGATTCGAACCTTTGTATGGCTGGTGTATACGGAGGATTAACATCCGGAGTTTCAAAAAAAACAACCGCACTATTTATCGAGTCGGCATTATTTGACTCTACTTCTGTGCGTAAAACCTCAAAGGCTCACGGCTTGCAAACTGATGCCAGCTTTAGATTCGAACGTGGAGTAGATCCTACATTCACAGAGTCAGCTATGCAGAGAGCACTTTCACTTATTATGGAATGTGCAGGAGGAAAAATCACTATGGGTCCAAAGTGTATACAGTCTCAGGAGATACCAAATGAAATTATCGAACTCAACACCGAACGTCTTATTGAAAGGCTTGGTATAAACATAAAAACAGATGACATAGTTAGGATTTTGGAACAGCTTGATTTCGTTTGTACAAAAAACAACCACCCTACTTTAGAGGTAATTGCTCCAGCATACAGAAGAGATGTCTGTCGAGAGGAGGATGTCATGGAGGAAGTTCTCAGGATCTATGGATTCAACAAAGTACCAATTCCGAAAAAATGGAATATTTCTTTTCAGAATAAAGAATATGAAAATTCGGAGAGCATACAAAGACGTTTATCTGAACTTTTTGTTTCAAACGGATTTAATGAGGTGATTAATAATTCCTTGAGCAAGGAACTTTTTGAAGAGAAACATAAAATACAAAATCCAACATTATCAAAAGTAGCGATCTTAAATCCATTGAGCTCTGAATTGGAGATTATGCGGAGAAGTCTTCTTATTGGGCTATGTGAAAATGTAAAATACAATCAAAACCGTCAGAAGCACAACATCAAACTATTTGAATTCGGAAAAACCTACCAAAGAAATGAAAAAGGATTTATAGAGAAGAGACAAATGGCTTTTGTAATAGCTGGAAATCAGAATCCAGAATCATGGAGATATCCAAATAAAAAAGCTGATTTCTATGAAGTAAAAGAACTTTGCAAAATGCTTTGTGATAAACTTGGTTTAAAGCTAAAGGAGTATGACAGTGATGAAAACTTTTATTTCAAAATAGCACAGCAATTAAGGTTCAGTAAAACCAAATTGATTGAATACGGCGAAATAGCTGGTGCTGTAAAAAATAAGATCGGATACAAGGGTGCAATATTTGCCGGGATTTTAGATATAGACGCTGTTCTATCTCAATCAGCAAAAAAAGTTATTCAATACAAAGAGTTACCAAAAACATTTTTCGTTAAAAGAGACTTCTCATTAATTCTTGATGAAAGCATTGCCTATTCGGCGATTGAAAAGATAGCACGCGATTCCGAAAAAAGACTTTTAAAGAGTGTCAACCTATTCGATGTTTACGAGGGAAACAAGCTTCCAAAAGGCAAGAAATCATATGCCGTATCTTTTATATTTCAAGATCAAAACGACACTTTGAAAGACAAACAAATAGACTCCATAATGGAAGCTATTAGAAAAAGACTTCAAAAAGATTTAGGAGCGCAGCTTAGAGCTTAACCACAGTTAATTTATCCAAAAAACGTTCTAAATTTTCATTTTTAACGATCTCATCTTTTCCAACAATGAGAAGGTTTCTGGATTTGTTAGAGTCCAACCACAATTCCAAATTCGCAATGGCTACATTTAAAGTCCCATTAATATCAATTCGGTAACAAGGCTTTTGACTTTTATCAAATAAAGATTTTAAGTTCCAATTTTCTTTAGAAATAGACTGATTCTCACTTATGATGAGCAAACTATCAAAAAGGTCCATGTTCATTTCGTAGCGATCTTTCACATGGTTTACAGCATTTGCATTCTCCTCACACCAAGCATAAATGGACTGAGAAAAAGGAGTGTCTGCTTTGAGAAATATATTTTCTAGTTTCATAATTACAAGAAATCAAAGATAATTTAAATAATGACCGAATGATATATTCTCAAAAATATTTCCAAACAATTAATTCACAGATATGAAAAAACATAAAGACATGCCTCCAAACAAACTGTATTTTAACTGATAATAAAAGTATTGACTATTTCTGGAGGTCTAGCTACTATCGCACGCCCGTCACAAATCACAATAGGTCTTTCAATGAGTTTCGGATATTCAAGCATCAAATTAATTATTTGATCATCATTCAGGTCTTTTCCTTTAATATGTTCCTTATAATCCGCCTCGTTTTTACGAAGTAAATCCTGTGGACTCATCTTGAGATATTTGAGAACCTGAATGAGCTCAGATTTCAATACCGGATGATTCATGTAGTCGATGACTTGAACGTTGTTTGATAATTGATTCACTATCCCCAAAGCCTTTCTACTTTTTGAACAGCGATTGTTGTGAAATATTTTAATCTGCTTCATGGACTACAAAATTAGCAGATCAGATGATATATCACATATCTTAATATTGTTAAAAAAAACTATTGATAAGCTAAAAAACAGCTTTTAATTCAAAGGATGAATAATTATTTTTGTTTAAAACATTCCCATGCATTTTTTGGAGGAACTAAACGAGAGTCAAAGAAAAGCTGCCCAACACATGTATGGAGCTACTATGGTCATTGCAGGAGCTGGATCAGGAAAGACGAGAGTTCTGACCTACAGAATAGCTCATATGATTGAAAATGATATCGACCCTTTCAATATTTTGGCTTTGACATTTACCAATAAAGCTGCTCGGGAAATGACCGAAAGAATTGGCTCCATTGTCGGCGGACAGGAAGCCAAAAATATTACGATGGGCACCTTTCATTCTGTTTTTTCTAAAATATTACGATTCAATGCTGATCGAATAGGCTTTCCGAACAATTTCACCATATACGACACACAAGATTCTAAAAGTGTCATTAAGGATATCATCAAGGGCTTCAATTTAGACGATAAAGCCTATAAGCCCAGTCATGTTTTTGGTAGGATTTCAACTGCAAAAAATAACCTTATATCGCCAGAAGCTTATTGTCAAAATAGCGAGATCATGCTCGAAGATAAGCAGTCCAGGCGTCCTGAAATGGGAAGAATATATACGAGCTATATGAATCGTTGTCAAAAATCTGGAGCCATGGATTTTGATGACCTACTTTATTACACGAATGTATTGCTGAGAGATTTTCCCGAAGTACTTCACTATTACCAGCATAAGTTCAAGTACATTCTAGTAGATGAGTATCAAGACACCAACTATGCCCAATACCTTATTATAAAGAAGCTTGCTGCAGCATATGAGAACATCTGCGTAGTTGGAGATGATGCTCAGAGTATCTATTCATTTAGAGGAGCGAATATTGAAAACATTCTCAATTTTAGAAAAGACTACCCCGACTTTACCCTCTATAAACTCGAACAAAATTATCGCAGCACCAAAAATATTGTAGAAGCAGCCAACAGTATCATAAAGAGGAATAAAGATCAAATTCATAAGAGCGTTTGGACAGAAAACCAGGATGGAAATAAGATCAAAGTCATTCGCACTCCAACGGATAATGAAGAAGGTCGAACAATTTCTTCTTTAATTCGCGAGAAACAAAATCAAAGCAATTGTTCCTATAATGATTTTGCCATATTATACCGAACCAATAGACAATCTAGATCTTTTGAGGAAGCATTGCGGAAATTGAACATTCCTTACAAAGTTTATGGTGGTCTATCTTTTTACCAAAGAAAAGAAATAAAGGACCTTCTCGCCTACTTTCGGCTATCAGCAAACCCACATGACGAAGAGGCATTAAAAAGAGTCATTAATTATCCGAAAAGAGCGATTGGCAAAACCAGTATTGAAAAATTAATTGTCGCTGCCAATAATTACAGTACAAGTATATGGGACGTCATATGCAATTTTCAAAAGTACCCGGTTGACATCAATAACGGCACAAAAAAGAGAATATCGGAATTCGCCATCATGATCAAAAGCTTTCAATCAGAAGTGAATACAAGCGACGCTTTTTCTCTTGCAGAGCGCATTGCTCGTTCATCAGGCATAATGAAGGAATTAATGGACGCTAAAGACAAAGGCCCCGAAGAGGTTGAGCGCTTTCAAAACGTAGAAGAGCTGCTTTCTGGGATTCAGGAATTTTCAAATTCTGGTGAAGAAGACACCCCACAAACCTTAGCCGATTTTATGCTTGAAGTAGCTCTTCTGACAGATGCTGATCAGGACAAATCAGAAGAAATCAACCACGTATCACTAATGACCATTCATTCTAGTAAAGGCCTTGAATACCCAAATGTCTATTTGGTCGGAATGGAAGAAAATCTTTTTCCATCACAAATGTCATTGCACTCAAGATTAGACCTTGAAGAAGAGCGAAGGCTCTTTTACGTCGCCATTACTCGAGCTATGGATTCGTGTGTTCTTTCGTATGCAGTCTCACGTTTCCTATGGGGCCAATCTATTAGTTGTGAACCAAGTAGATTTATCGATGAAATCAATCCTAATTTTCTGGAATTCACCTCGAAATCAAAAGGCATTCAAAGAGGTCTTTCGATGAAGGGTTTTGAAGGAACACGAACAGGAGGTTTAAACAAAAATATTGGTGCCAACATGAGATCTTTAAAAGAAGTATCAAAAAGCCCTAAAACTTCAGGTTCTTCAGATAATATTAAAGTAGGCTACAATGTAGAGCATAAAACATTCGGAAAAGGAAAAATAACCCAAATGGAAGGAACCGGAGCAGATCAAAAAGCGACAATCTTTTTTCCTCATCATGGAAGCAAAACGATTTTATTGCGTTTCGCTAATCTAACTATTCTTGACTCCTAAAAAGATCGCATCTTCGATTCCTCCAAAGCATGCACGAAGTGGTAACCTTTAATTACAAAATCTTCCTTAAAAAACATTTTATGTGATCGATGATTGTGTGTAAAAGAATCTAATCCAAGAGAAAGACACCCCTCTTCCCGAGCCATATTCTTCATAAACTCAAAAATAAGCTTACCGATTCCCTGAGAACGATAAGACTCGAGAACTATAACGTGATCAATTTCTAAAAATTTACCACACCAAAATTTATGACCAATCCAAACACCTGCCATGCCAATCTTTTTGTCCCCTTCAAAAACACCAACCTGACTGTACCGAGACGGTATCATATCATCCAATTGCATGTCGTAATCCTCAGCACTTAATGAAGGATATAATTGTTTTATTAGGGGATGAAAAGAAAGCATTTCTTTCTTATCAATTAATTTTCGTACTGTAATCTCCATACATTTGATATCGTTAGTAATCAATTCTTCATGTTCTTTATTAAAAAAAGTAACACTTTTTAAAGTTTAAAAATACCAAATTGTATGGGATTTACTTTGAATTGAATGTCTTTGTATATGGTCCAAACATTCTTTTTTTTAATACATTCGTGCTCATGAAACGTATCAAACTTCTCTTGTTCTCCATTTTAAGCGAAAAACGCTACCTGCGTTTATTGCATAGAAGTTTTTACCTACTGCTTGATTTGAATTTTTTAAAAAAGGATTCTAAATTCAAATATCATTACAAGATAAAAGAAATTATAAAAGAAGACGATACGATTTTAGACATTGGAGCCAATTTGGGCTATTTTGCAAAATCATTCTCTCGACTGGCTAAAAACGGTAAGGTGATTTGTGTAGAACCGCTCCCCCAATATCATGAAGTGTTGAACTATTTTATAGGTTCTAAAAAAAATGTTACCCTTCACAATGTGGCATTAGGAGAAAAACCAGGCATAGTGACCATGATTCTACCAATGCAAGATGGAATGATTAGAACAGGCTTGCCTCATGTAGCAAAAGGTGATGACTCAAAATCGGAGAGAACACAGAAGGTTCGCATCGTTAATCCCAATAGCCTCATACAAGAAGAATCCAAGCTAGATTACATCAAATGTGACGTTGAAGGCTACGAGTGGATCATTTTTCAAGAGATGAAGCCCATGATAGAAAAGTTTCTCCCAATGATTCAAATTGAAATCGATGTAAATAATGTTAGAAATTTCAAGGACTTTTTTGCTGAATTAGGTTATGTTCAATATGGCATCGCCGACTTTAAATTTGTTAGAGAAAAAGGGGAGCAGGAAGAACAAGGTGATTTTCTTTATGTTCATAAATCCAAAGAAGCTCAATTTTTAAATCGAATTCAATGACTTTTTTCAAGTGCTTCGTTATTGCTTTTGTCCTTCTACTTATCTCCTGTGAAAAGGGAGCGGGAACATTTGTACTGAAAGGAGAAATTACAGACATGACCTTTGGCCAGGGACATTCAGATGCCACTATACGCCTTTACAAAGTGCCAGTCGGAACACAGGAACTGATTCCTATCGATTCAGCAATACTTAACACCAATGGCAACTACCAATTTTCCTTTTTGAGAGAGCAAATGGAAAAATATGTGATTCGTGTTGAAAAAGAAGGATATTTTGAAATTATAGAAGATATTTACATGTCCAGCCTGACCCTAGAAAATGACAACATCAGAAACTACCAAACCCACGCCAAATCATGGATTGGAATCCAATTACAAAATGATAACCCAGAAAATACTGATCACTTGAGATACATCAAGCAAGAAGGCCTTGAAAATTGTGAAACCTGCTGCCCAAACACAGAACAAAATTTTTATGGTCCACTAGACACAACCATTTACTGCATCAATAATGGAAATGAAGTATACTCTCTTTTCTATTGGGTTATTGGAACTGCAACAAACGACCTTGTGTCTATGACCACGACCGCTTTTGATACTTCTTATGTAGCTATTAGTTACTAAAAGGAATTGGATTGTTTAGTAAAAGCTCATTATTAGCAAAAAAAAGACTATTTTTGCCTTCAAATTTTAGAAAATGACTGAGAACTTTTCTTTCGACGATATTAAACAGAAATTCAAAAGCAATAAACTCTTCCGTATTTCATCTATTGTTGTATCTACACTTCTATTAGCAGCAATTCTATTTTTAGGTTACCGTCAATTCATTTGGAAACCTGATAATGAAAAATCTAAAGAATCTTACGGAGTAGCGTTGAACTACATTGTTAAAAATCAAAATAACAACAATGTTTCTGACACAACAGCATCTCCTATTGACCCAATTAAGAAGCTTCAAAGTGCCGTTAAAAAATATGATGGAAAGATTGGTGGTGAGATCAGTAAATATCTTTTAGCAACCCAGTACATGAGAAACAACAAATTCAAAGAAGCCAAAGTACTTCTTGAAGACGTTTCTGTAGACGACACCTACATGAGCGCCATGATTGTTGGTCTTCAAGGGGACTGCGAATCTGAAATGAAAAATTATGCTGGAGCCATAGAGTTATATAAAGAGGCAGCTGAAATTAATGACAATAACTTCACAAGTCCGATGTATTTGTTCAAGGCTGGACTCAATGCTGAAAAAATAAATAAAAACAAAGAGGCTACCAAGCTCTACGAAGAAATCGCTTTTCATTACCCAAGTTCGATTATTGCAAAGCAAAAGAACATGGAAAAATACAAAGCAAGAAGCAAGAACAAAAAACTGAATTAATGGCTACATCCATTAAGAACTTGTCGAACTACGACAAAAATATAATCTCTAATGGTGCCGATTACAAAATCGGCATTGTTGTTTCTGAATGGAACGATCAGATTACAGAGGCCTTGTTAGAAGGCGCTAAGCAAATATTTATTGATCACGGTGTTCAGGACAAACATCTAACCATTATTCACGTACCTGGTGCATTTGAGCTACCGATAGGCGCACAATCATTGTTGGAACAACAAAAATTAGATGGGATTCTAACGATTGGGGCAGTCATACAGGGAGAAACAAAACACTTCGATTTTGTTTGTAATGGAGCAACAGAGGGTATTATGCAGGTAATGCTCAATTACAATACACCCATTTCATTTTGTGTACTTACAGATAATAACCTACAGCAATCGATTGATCGATCCGGTGGTAAGCATGGAAATAAAGGTATTGAATGTGCTGTGAGTTTATTAAAAATGATCCAACTTCAAAGATCCCTTAAATGACACTTATAAAATCTATTTCAGGTATACGAGGAACTATTGGTGGAAGAACAAATGAAGGTCTAACTCCAATTGATACCGTGAAATTTGCCGCAGCTTATGGAACCTGGCTAAAAGCTCAAAATCCAAATCAAAGATTAAAAGTGGTCATTGGAAGAGATGCTCGGCCCTCAGGTCAAATGATATCTGACTTAGTATGCTCTACCTTAAGCGGATTGGGAATAGACGTCATCAACCTTGAGCTATCCACAACTCCCACTGTTGAAGTCGCTGTTCCACTTGAAAATGCTCATGGAGGAATCATACTAACGGCAAGCCACAATCCAAAACAATGGAATGCACTTAAACTGCTCAATCATAAAGGAGAATTTATTTCGGCTGAGCAAGGTTCCGATTTACTCGAAATAGCTGAAAACGGTTCTTTTGACTTTGCAGAAGTCGACGAATTGGGTAAAGTATCAACTGATGATAGCTATTTAGAAAAACACATTGATGCTGTCATCAAATTACCATTAGTTGATGTTGACGCCATAAAATCAGCTCAATTTCACGTTGTAGTTGACGCCGTTAATTCGACAGGAGGTATTTATGTTCCTGCGCTTTTAAAGGCATTAGGAGTAAAGGAAGTAACGGAGCTTTACTGTACCCCAACAGGACAATTCCCACACAATCCCGAGCCTTTACCTGAGCATCTTACAGACCTTTCAGAAAAAATTAAAGAAGTAAAAGCCGATGTAGGTTTTACGGTTGATCCAGATGTGGATCGATTGGCCATGGTTTGTGAAGATGGCTCAATGTTTGGGGAAGAATATACGCTTGTTGCAGTAGCTGACTATGTCCTTTCGCATACTCCTGGGTCAACAGTATCAAACCTTTCCTCAACCCGAGCGCTAAGAGATGTTACTGAGGCGAAAGGTCAAACATACTCAGCTTCAGCAGTAGGTGAAGTGAATGTTGTGAACTTAATGAAAGAAACGAAATCGGTTATTGGCGGTGAAGGAAATGGAGGTATTATATACCCGGAACTCCATTACGGAAGAGACGCCCTTGTTGGAATTGCTTTATTTTTAAGTCACTTGGCGCACAAGAAATGTAAAGTATCAGAATTAAGAGACTCTTACCCCAAGTATTGTATTTCAAAAAATAAACTTCAACTCACTCCAGAAATTGACGTTGATTTGCTACTGAAAACTATGGCTGACCGATACCATCATGAAGAAGTAGACACAACCGACGGTGTTAAGATCTATATTGATAAAGAATGGGTTCACTTAAGAAAAAGCAATACAGAACCCATTATCCGAATTTATTCGGAAAGTAGAAGTATAGAATCTGCAAATCTACTTGCAGAACGTATAAAACACGAGATTAAACAATCTATATAAAGTAATACTTTAATTAAGGTTATTCACATTTTGCTTTTCATAACTCAAAAATTCATCCGTTTAACATAACCAACTCAGGAGTAAATTAGATAGAATTTTTAAATTATATATTATGAAAAAGTTAATTCTTTTATGTGGAGTTGTATTGACTACTGGTAGTCTATTGGCTCAAAAACCATCAAGTGACGATGCTAATTTTTCTCTTGAAGGTATGATTAATTATAGTGGTGAAGACGGATTTGAGTGGAATGCACCGAATCTTAGAATGCGTTACTTTGTAAACGATAATATCGCTGCACGTGCTGAGGTAACGCTAGGTTCAACAAGTTCATCTACAAATGTATATGAGCTTGGCGGTGATGGTTCTGGTACTGTAGATATTTCGAGTATGCAATGGGCTGTAGGTCTTGGAGCGGAATACCACTTAAAAGGAACCGATAAGTTATCTCCCTATTTTGGCGCAGGATTTCAAATCGGAGGTAACTCAGATACTGAAACTTGGACTAATTCAGACGGAGTTGATTATGATGCAAATTTAAATGCTGAGGTCAAAGGATCTTCAAGTAACTTTGGTATCTTAATCGGAGCAGGTGTTGACTATTATGTAGCTCAAAACATCTACATGGGTCTTGAACTCGGATTTGGATTTGGATCAATTACAGATAATGGAGGAACTATTGATATCAATGGAACTTCTACTGACGTTGATGCTACTGGATCGGGAAGTCAGATGGGAATCGGTGGCGGAAGCATGGGCTTCAGAATTGGTTGGAGATTCTAAATAGATTCCAAAAACAACAAACTTGAAAGAGGGCTTCGGCCCTCTTTTTTTTGTTCGAGAAAGTACAAATAATAAATTAATGATTCTTTAATATTCATTTATACGCCATAAGTAAGGGCTTATGATTATTTTTATTTCAAGATTATGGAAGAAACAAGAAAGAGAGTTGAAGTTTGTTATACCCCAGGGGAATATCATTACTTCAAAGATGAATTTGACATTGTAGTTGTTATTGATGTACTGAGAGCAACAACAGCAATATGCGTTGCCTTTGAATACGGAATCAATTCAATCATTCCTGTACCCACCCTTGAAGACGCATTAGAATACAAAAAACAAGGATACTTAGTAGGAGCTGAACGAAAAGGACAAATAGTCGATGGCTTTGATTTTGGAAACTCTCCCTACTCCTATATGAAAGAAGAGTTTAAAGGCAAGGACGTGGTTCTGACCACTACCAATGGGACCAAATCAATTGCAGTAGCAAAAGATGCAGATACTGTTGTCATTGGAGCTCTTTCAAATCTAGAGGTACTGAGTTCGTGGCTGATCGAACAAAACAAAAACACCTTATGTCTTTGTTCAGGCTGGCAAGATAAATTCAATTTGGAAGACACAATATGTGCTGGAGCTATTTCAGCAGCTTTAATTGACACTGGAAACTTTACCTCTGTAGAAGACTCGTCTATTGCTGCCAAATACCTTTACATGTCTGCTAAAGACAATTATATGGGGTATTTAAAATCAAGCTCACATCGAAGAAGACTGAAAAATCTAAATCTGAATGAAGATATTAAATACTGTCTTACACCCAATAAAACAAAGGTTATTCCTATCTTAAAAGACGGAAAGTTATTGAAGCTATAATGAAACTGCTATTTCTAATCATATCCATGAGCTTTATAACAGGTAATTCATCTTCACCTGAAAAAGTGAATTGGGGATTTTATGGACATAAAAAAATCAATAGACTATCCATATTTACACTGCCAAGTGAAATGTTTGGATTCTATAAAGAACACGTAGAGTACATCACAGAGCATGCTGTTGATCCAGACAAAAGAAGGTACGCTATGGATGGTGAAGCTCCTTGCCACTATATCGATATCGATCATTTCAACGAAGAAGGAGAAGATCCATTTGATATTATGCCTAGAAAATGGGAAGATGCAGTGGCTAAATTTACAGAAGATACTCTCATGGCTTATGGTATTGTCCCTTGGCACATCCTCAGAGTCAAGTATAAATTACAACGGGCTTTTGAACGAAAAAATATAGATCTCATTTTAAAATACTCTGCAGATATTGGGCACTATATCGCTGATGCACATGTACCATTGCATACAACCGAAAACTATAATGGACAGATGACCAATCAAAAGGGCATACATGCATTGTGGGAAAGCCGCCTTGTGGAAGTCAAAGCGGATCATTACAACTATTGGGTTGGTAAAGCAACTTATGTCAAAAACATCTTAGGTCTCGCATGGGATGCTGTGAGGGATTCTCACCTCGCACTTGATTCAGTGCTATCAATGGAAATAGAAACAACCAATGAAATCCCCACCGATCGCAAATACAGCTACGAACGCAGAGGAAATACCACTGTTAAAGTCTATTCAAAAGAATTTTGTGACCTTTACCACAAAAAAATGAATGGAATGGTGGAAAGAAGAATGAAGCAATCCATTATTTCCGTAGGATCCATTTGGTATACCGCATGGGTAGATGCAGGACAACCTAATCTTTCAGAATTACAGAACATCCCTCCAAGTGAGGATCTCGTCAAAGAAATGGAAGACTTAGATGCTCATTTTCACCATGGAGAACATAAGGGCAGGATTTGTGAGTAAAATCATTCTAAGCTTGCCATGATAAGACAAAAAGTAATCAATAGAACAAAAGCCAAAACCAATCCTACTATGAGGCGCACCTTTTTCTTATTGGTCTCCCTCTCTTTAAGCTGAGCCCTTTCGTAACGTTTTTTGAACTGCGCTACTTTCTCCCTAAGAATAGAGCTATTTGAAGATTTTATTTCTAATATATCCAAGTAATGATGTACCTTTCTTAATATTTCAGAATAAGATATCGCCTTTGAACCAAAGGATTTCGATATTAATGATCCAAACATAGGTGTTGCTGAAACAGAATCCATTTGCTTCGCGTTGTTTAAGGCCCCTATATTAGACACAATACCCTCGTATTTACCAATCCAAGAACTGCATTGCTGAACCAATTCCTCCAACTCATCAGACTCCTTTTCAATATTCTTATCATCAACAAGTGAATTACCACAATAAACACAACTGGAAACTAAAAGCTCATTTTCAGCGCCACAACCTTCACATTCTGAAACATTCATTCACTATGATTTATTAATAATAACTCTATCAAGAATACCTAGAAAGACTTTTTGTGAAAAGCACCAAACCAAGCTGAATAAAAATGGTAACAAGCATAATAATTAACAACCAATTATCATTAGAAACACTTTCCATAAAAAGCCCCAAAATGAATTGTCCAATTGCCAGGAACACAAATAAAAAGCTCATCCCAAATTTAAAACCATCCTTAATATTCGAAACAGCCAAATAAATAAAGAAAAATGTATTCAGAAGAATCACAATATCATTCACTACCCAATTAAAAATATCATAAGAACTCAAAATTAAACCCACAATTGAATTCAACAAAAACATCAATACGCCTGTATATAAAAAAGTACTTTTCAAATTGATTATGAATTAGTTGGTGGTGGTGGTGGTGAAGAAAATAAAACATTTAAATCGTCCTGATCCATAATATTATCCCAATCAGACATGCCTTCCTTCCAAACAAGTGTTTCTCGATTGATTTGATTCTGAGCAATCAATGTTTTCATCGACTCCAAGTTGTGCGGACCATTCTGTTGGTTATTAATCAAAACAAAATACTGAACACCACTTGGAGGTGGCGGTGGAGTTGAACCTGCTCCTTGCCCCTGTTTGTTTTGCTGACCAGTATTCATATTACCGGTCATGTTACCCATTACATTGCCCATACCGAAGCCCATACCCATTCCCATTCCAGCGCCCATAGTACCACCCATAGTGCCTTCATTTTGAGCTGCTTTATCCATTACATCAAAACTCCTATCCATTTGATAAACGTCTTTACCAGTAATATTTACTTTGGCAGCTAAATCTTTCGCTTCTTTAAGTTTAACCACACTTGGGTCGTCTTCAGGGCAGTTAATCGACATCACAAAGAAGTTCTCTATTTGAATCCCATATTTCATGAACTCCTTTTCAATTTCTTTTTTACAGAAATCAGAAACATCGTTGAGCATCGCTTGAATTTCAAGTACAGAAATACCGTCCAAAACAATTTTCTTACTGATCGAGGCTGTAACAGAAGAAACTAAAACCCCTTTAAAGTACTCCATCACCTTATCTACAGAAAAATCAGACATATTACCCACTAACGCTTCCAAAAACTTTCTTGGGTCTCCAATAGACATTCCAAACTGACCAAATGCTCGAACAGGAACAATAACGTTGTATTTAGGATCTTCGAGCTGAATAGGAGTAGAAGTACCCCATTTGTTATCCAAAAAAGACAGTAAATTAACATACCAAACTTCAGCTTGAAAAGGAGAATCACCTCCAAAAGGAAGGTTAATCAGTTTATTCAGTAGAGGAATATTCCCAGACTTCAATGTCGTTGTTCCCGAGTCAAATGCATCACATATTTGACCTCCTTTGACAAAAAATGCTTTTTGAGATACGTTTACTACAAGTTGAGTTCCTAGTTTTAAGTCGCTAACAGGATGTTTCCAAACAAATTCATCACCTGTCGACTCATACTTAACAACATCTATCATCGCCATCTTAAATATTCTTATCAGTAATCATGTATAGTTTAAATATACACGTTTAATTGTCTAAAATGATAAGATTCATGAAAAAAACGACAAATACCTTAGACGATTTTCCTGTACTTGATTCGTTTTGGACCAGCATCTCCTAATCGTTTCTTCCTGTTTTCTTCATAATCTGAATACGTTCCCTCAAACCAATAGACCTCAGAATCGCCTTCAAAAGCTAGAATGTGCGTACATATGCGATCCAAGAACCATCTGTCGTGAGATATCACAACGGCACAGCCTGCAAAGTTCTGTATCCCCTCTTCCAATGCTCTTAAAGTATTTACGTCAATGTCATTGGTCGGCTCGTCCAAAAGAAGGACATTTGCTTCCGTTTTTAAGGTCATAGCCAAATGGAGACGATTTCGTTCTCCACCTGAAAGCACTCCTACTTTCTTGTTTTGGTCTGATCCTGCAAAATTAAATTTAGACAAATAGGCTCTTGAGTTGATCTTCTGTTTACCTACTTCAACATATTCCAGTCCATTTGATACTACATCATAAACGCTTTTATCTGGATGTATGTCTTTATGTGTTTGATCGACGTAACCAATTTTAACGGTTTCTCCAACTTCAAAACTACCGCCATCAGCCTCTAGTTCATTCATGATCATCTTAAAAATAGTGGTTTTACCCGCGCCATTCGGACCAATAATTCCCACGATTCCTGCCGGAGGAAGCTTAAAATTCAAATCATCATACAATAGTTTTTCACCAAAAGATTTCGACACTGATTTCGCATCAATTACATTAGTTCCCAATCGCGGACCATTTGGAATGGGAATCTCTAGCATAGCTTCCTTCTGTTTGGTGTCCTCAGAAAGCATTTTTTCATAATTCTGAATACGCGCTTTATTTTTAGCTTGACGTGCTTTTGGATTCATTCGAACCCACTCAAGCTCTCTAGCCAGTACTTTCTGTCTTTTCGATTCTTGCTTTTCCTCTTCCTTGAGTCTTTTTCCTTTTTGCTCGAGCCAGGAAGTGTAATTTCCTTTCCAAGGAATACCTTCTCCCCTATCCAACTCCAAAATCCAACCTGCGACATTGTCTAAGAAATATCTATCGTGAGTTACAGCAATGACCGTTCCTGCATATTGTTGTAAATGCTGTTCTAGCCAATCAATAGATTCTGCATCCAAATGATTGGTAGGCTCATCTAATAGTAGAATATCTGGGTTTTTCAATAACAAACGACAAAGTGCGACGCGTCTTTTTTCCCCACCAGACAGGGTTTCAATTTTTTGATCGTCTGGCGGACACCTTAAAGCATCCATGGCCCGATCTAATTTGGTATCAAGCTCCCAAGCATCGAGTGCATCGATTTTATCTGAAACCTCCCCTTGCCTTGCAATGAGCTTTTCCATTTTATCTGGATCATTCAAAACAGCTTCATCCATAAAGGAATTGTTGATGTCTTCATACTCCTTTAACACGTCAACCGTTTCTTGACAACCCTCCATAACAATCTCCTTAACCGTTTTATTCAAGTCCAGCTTAGGCTCCTGAGGTAGATAACCTACAGAATACCCAGGTGAAAAAACAACATCTCCCTGATAAGCCTGATCCAAACCTGCAATGATTTTCATTACGGTAGATTTTCCAGAACCATTCAAACCAATGATACCAATTTTGGCACCATAAAAGAAAGAGAGGTGGATGTTTTTAATAATTTGTTTTCCCTGAGGTGTTGATTTGGTCACCCCTACCATTGAAAAAATAATCTTTTTATCTTCTGACATGTTATTTGAAAATTTTTGAGGTATAAATACGCCACTTGGCTAATCGATAAAGTAAAGAGGTCTTCATCACTCCTATACCATATACTATTGATTTATTAAAATTAATTGATGAGGAACCCTCATCGTATTTTGTAGGACAGCTCAATTCTCCAATACTGTATCCTTTGTAGCAAAGCTGAGCAATCATCTGATTATCGAATATAAAATCGTCCGAATTGTTCTCAATCGAAATATGAGAAAACACTTCTTTTGAAAACCCTCTATACCCTGTATGATATTCAGAAAGTTTTTGACCCATCAATACATTCTGAAAAAAAGTCAAGAACCGATTTGCCATGTACTTGTAAAGTGGCATTCCCCCCTTAAGAGCTCCTTTACCAAGAATACGCGAACCCAATACAACTGAATAAACATCGTAGGCAATCATACTCGACAATGCATGAATGAGCTTAGGTGTGTATTGATAATCCGCATGCAGCATAATAATAATATCTGAATTCAATGCTAAGGCTTTTGAATAGCATGATTTTTGATTACCTCCATAACCTTTGTTATACTCATGACAAATCAGGTGTTCAATCTGAAGTTCTTGTGCTTTTTTAGCAGTTTGATCCTTGCTTCCATCATCCACCAAAATAATATGATCAATAATATCCATAGGGATTTCCTTGTAGGTCATCTCGAGGGTTTCAGCTGCATTGTATGCAGGAAGCACGACAGAAATACTTTTGCCATTCAACATTTGATCAAAAATAGTCAGGATATGTGAAATGAGCATAAAATTCACAAAGGGAAAATATCTTTGAGTAAATTTGTTTAATGAATATAATTGCTCCACTTGCTGAAAGGATGCGTCCAAAAAATCTGAATGATTATATTGGTCAGCAACATTTACTTTCCAAGGACGGTCCGCTCACAAGGGCTCTAAATGCTGGAATCATTCCTTCGATGATCTTTTGGGGACCTCCAGGAGTCGGAAAAACTACTTTAGCCTTCTTGATTGCCGAAAAACTTCAAAAACCCATACACACATTGTCAGCTATATCTTCAGGGGTTAAAGATGTAAGAGAGGTTATTGCTAAGGTCCAAAATGCAGGAATGTTTAAAGAAAGTGGTACCATCTTATTTATCGACGAGATTCACCGATTTTCTAAGTCCCAACAAGACTCCTTACTTGGTGCCGTGGAAAAAGGAATTGTAACACTCATTGGAGCAACAACGGAAAACCCCTCATTTGAAGTGATCTCTGCCCTGCTCTCGCGTTGCCACGTATATACCTTAAAAGATCACACTAAAGAAGATTTATGTTTGTTACTTGAACGTGCCATTGACATAGACCCAATCCTGTCCAAAAAAGATATCAAGCTAAAAGAACTGGAAAGTCTGTTAATGATCTCTGGAGGAGACGCTAGGAAAATACTAAATGTTTTTGAAATTATTATAGGTACTTTATCGAATCAAAAATCCATCACCATTACCAACGATTTAGTTTTGAAAAATGCTCAACAATCATTAGCGCGATACGACAAGGATGGAGACCAACATTATGATATCATTTCAGCCTTTATCAAGTCTATAAGAGGTAGTGATGTTAATGCAACAGTATATTGGCTGGCGCGAATGGTTGAAGGAGGAGAAGATCCTAAATTTATTGCGCGTAGATTAATGATATCGGCATCCGAAGATATTGGTCTGGCAAATCCCAATGCCTTACTCATGGCCAATGCAACCTTTGAAGCAGTCGAAAAAATAGGCTGGCCCGAATCACGAATCATCTTATCCCAATGTGCCATCTATCTAGCCAACAGCCCTAAAGGAAATGCCGCTTACATGGCCATTAACAAGGCACAAATCACGGTTCAAAACACTGGAAATCTTAATGTACCTCTGTCTTTAAGGAATGCTTCTAGTAGCCTTATGAAAGAATTGGGTTACGGAGAAAAATACAAATACAGTCATGATTTTGAAGGTAATTTCACATCACAAGAATTCTTGCCAGATGAACTAGCTGGCACTTGTTTTTACAAATCAGGATCAGGCATAAAGGAGAAAGAAATTGAGGAAAAACAAAACAAATTATGGGGCAATAAGTATAAAAAATGATAGGTAAAATATTGTATTATATCATCCTTCTTCCATTGTCAATACTACCCCTAAGGGTGCTATACGTGTTTTCATATCTTGTTTACCTCTTCTTGTATTACATTCTTGCTTATCGAAAAAAAGTTGTTCTCATCAACATACAAAATAGCTTTCCTAATCTCAATGAACATGCCCGAAAACAAATTGTAAAATCATTCTACAAACATTTCGCTGATATATTGATTGAAGGTATAAAGAACTTAAGCATCTCTAAAAAAAATCTAGAAAACAGAGTTCGTCTCAAAAATCCACAGCTGATTGAGCAGTATTACAAAAACAATCAAAGCGTAATTCTCACCTCCGGACACTACAACAACTGGGAATGGCTAATTACCATTCAGGACTGCTTATTACCACATCAAGCAGTTGGTATTGGAATGCCTTTGTCGAGGCAATCATTAGATCAAAAAATCAATAGCCGTAGATCTAGGCTTGGAATGATTGTTACAAATTCTAAAAACTACAAGAAGTGTATTGAAAAACTAAATAAAACCCCCTATGCCCTACTTATTATCGGTGACCAGTCTCCTGGAAACGAAAAAAAGAGCTATTGGACCACATTTTTAAATCAGGATACCGGTTTTGTTTTCGGAACTGAAATGATCGCAAACAATTATGGTTTACCAGTTATTTACTTTACTACAACAAAAATTAAAAGAGGTTATTATGAACTCGAATTCAAACTGATTTGTGACAATCCCAAAGCCCTGAAATATGGTGAAATCACCGAAAAATATGTAAATTTCCTCGAGAAAGATATTTTAAATGAACCCTCACATTGGATTTGGTCGCATAAAAGATGGAAAAAAAGAAAACCTAAAGACCTTGAAATTTTAAAAAATGATCATGAAACTACTTTTAATACTCGTTTTCGCAGTCACTAACCTTTTTGCTTTTGAGACATTTGCCCAATGGTACCATTACGCGGATTCAAAAACATACGCTAGAGGAATCGCCGCATTTAAGAACCAGATTTATCTCTGTTCAAATACTGGTTTGATATACGAACACGATATCAAAAAGCACACCACGACCTGCATGAATCTAACCAATCCTCTTCATGAACTTAGAGATATTGATGTGAACGGAAAAAAGATTATTGCTATGCAAAGTAGCGGTTCGAGTAAATTAGTTTATGTTATTAATAATAAAGCAATTGTAACTCCAATAAATAGAGATAAGATCTTTTACGATGGCATGGCATTATATGCTCAAAAAGGAATGATGTTTGGAGACCCCGTCAATGGCAACATACCCGTTTATGTATCAAAATCTGGTGGTATTGAATGGAAAAAGGCACCAACCCCACTGAAAGCTTT
>MDTD01126436.1_pt1 | contig 24351 bp, 25 predicted proteins | sample 811221 | NCBI WGS metagenome assembly MDTD01 (sample SAMN05326646, study PRJNA326480) | marine metagenome | isolation source: seawater | place: Pacific Ocean: South West | collected 2011 | reverse complement strand
TGATAGGCTGGATGTGGAAGCGCAGTAATGCGTGCAGCTGACCAGTACTAATAGCTCGATTGGCTTGATTTATGCACTGAAAAAAATTTTACACACGATTGATATTGATCTTTTATTCAACTATGTTGAATAATTTATATGAAACAAGAAATAATTGATTTATTTAATTCTGCGTCGGATCCATCAAGTTTTGAACTTCTAAAGTTCTTAATAGCGTTGGTTTTATCTATATTTTTCTCAAGTATTTTAAAATATTTCTACTTAAATTTTTGGAAAACGGTATCTGATAAAAAAAGTATTTCATCAAATTTTGTACTATTAACTTTAATTGTAACAATAATAATATCAGTTGTTAAATCTTCTTTGGCATTATCTTTAGGTTTAGTTGGAGCTTTATCAATAGTGAGGTTTAGAACACCAATAAAAGACCCTGAAGAATTAATATTCCTATTTATTTGTATTGCTATAGGATTATCTTTGGGTGCTTTTCAATTTATTCACTCGTTTTTTGGATTAGTTTTTATTATTCTTGTGATATTAATTAAATCCAGATTTAATAAAGATTTAGACCAAAGTAATTTTTATTTAACAATAAACGATAAATCATTTTTGCTCGACGATTTTTTAACTAAGAGTTCTAAATATTTTGAGGATGTAGTTTTAAAAAAATTTGAAAAAGATAATGATGAGTGTGAAATAATCTTTCATATTAAATTGAGAAATGACACTCAATTTATTGAATTTCAGGATTTTTTAAATAAATATAAATTAAAAAATTATACTTTTTTTGATAAAGATAATTTCTTTCAAAATTGATAATACTTAAAAAAAAACAATCCATTGACAAAAAAAATCTTTTTATAGTTATTATTTTATTTTTTGTTTCGTTTGTAACAGGAATTTTTTTCCACGATGCAAAAATAGCATACAACTTAAAACAACTATATCTGAATAAAGAATTAGCCCTTAAAAACTTTTTTATTAGTTTTGAAAAAGTTGATATCCCATTTATCAAAATAGACATGTCTTTAAAAACTAAAAATTATATTCGTGAAAATACAAATATTGCAAATAAGTATAATGATTTAAATTTTGCTGAAAATGAATATAAACCAATAACTTTATTTTTTAATAATGATTATTTTGATGCAGGTATAAGGTTAAAAGGTCTTACTAATTTTCATAGAGAAGATCAGAAACCCTCATATAGAATTAGAATTAAAAATAATGATAATAATAAGACATCAATAATGGGCTTAAGCAGTTTTAGTGCAATGAGTCCAAAAAGAAGATGGTATGAAAGAGAATGGTTATTCAGAGAAATCGCAAATGACGTTGGATTATTAAAAAAAAGATTAAAATTTGTAGATTTACAAATTAATGATCAGAAAAGAAAAACATATCTAATAGAAGAAGACTATATCAAAGAATTTTACGAATTTAATAGAGTAAAACCAGCACCAATTATCCATATTGATACTGAGAAATTACAAGGTCTTTCAAAGTTTCATAAGTGCTGTTTTGATGAACTTGTTTCAGATCTAAATTTCACTGCTGTAAGATCAACAAAACTTATTAAAGAAAATCCAAATTTCAATAATCAATTTGTCTACTCAAAAAACTTAATTTCTGATTTAATTTTAGGTAAAATTGAACCTAAAGAGATTTTAAACGTTAGAAAATTTGCTAAGTTTATAGCTTTAGCAGATCTTTTCGGTGCTTGGCATGGAACCCAAACATACAATTTAAGATTTTATTTTAATCCATATGATAAATTGTTGGAACCAATTCCAGACGATATGTTTGATGAGCCTAGAAATAAACCACCAAGACAATTTGCATTATTTAAGATTAGAAGTTTGCTTGGCTACTCAATTTTTTATGAGAGACTATTTAACAACAATGAATTTTTATATTTATATTATGAATATTTAGATAAATTTACGCAAGATGAATTTCTTAATAAAATTAAAAATAAAAAAAACCTTGATTCAATAATCACTATTCTCAAAAAAGATAACATTTATTTTAATAGTAAATTTACTGAAAAGTATTTAAGTGATAATGCAAATTATATTAAGGAATTTATCAATCCAAAATTTCCTATAGAAAGCTTCGGTATTACTCAACAAGAAAATCAATATTTTGAACTTTCTTTAAAAAATAATTTCTATTTTCCGGTCAAAATAGAAAAAATTGTAATAAATAAAAATAATTCTATAAATGTATCTGAAATATTAGAACCAAAAAGAATTTCGCTTAATTCTATTTTAGAACGAAAACAACTTGAAATTAATCAAAAACCACAAATTTTAAGGTTAAATCTAAAATCTGAAAAAAAAATTTATAATATAGATGAATTTGAAATTCATTATTCTTTACCAAATAAAAAAATGAACTCAGTAAAAATGAGTATAGAAAGAATTAATTTTTCAAAAAAGATTGTAAATAATATCGCTAATCTAGATGACTATGATGATCAACTTTTAATAAATCAAGATAATAAAACTATTAGTTTGAAAAACGGGGAATTAATAATTTATAAAGATTTAAATTTACCAAAAAATTATGGTCTAATATTGAAATCTGGTGATAAAATTTTTCTTGAAAATGACTCTGATTTAATCATTAGCTCAAATGTTTCAATAGAGGAAAACTCAAAAGATAAAATAAGTTTTATCGCCAAAGATAATAATTGTTTATATTTTTATAAAAATGAAAAAATATTTTTAAAGAATATTCTATTTCAAAACTTTTCATCATGTCAAAATAACGGTTTAATGTTAACAGGTGCAATAAATTTTTATAACACGGATTTAACTTTAATAAATTCTCATTTTAAAAATAATAAATCAGGGGACGATTTAATTAATATAATAAACTCAAATTTTTCTCTATCAAATATAGTTGTTGAAAATTCATTATTTGATGGCGTTGACATAGATTTTTCTAACGGTTTAATTTCAAACATGAAATGTATAAACTGTGGAATAAATCCTGGTGGAGATGGTTTGGATATTTCTGGATCAGATATAATTATAGATAGAATAGATATACAAGGTAGTTATGATAAAGGACTAAGTATTGGTGAAAATTCGACAGTCAATATTAAAAATGCAGACATTAAAAATTCATCGGTGTGTATTGCAAACAAAGATGGATCAAATACAAAAATTGTTAATTTGCAACTTTCTAATTGTGAAATCGGTGTAGCAGCATTTACAAAAAAAAGTTATTACGATATTTCTACTATAGAATTGAATCGTGTAACGCATAATAATAACAAATTTAAATATCTAAGAGATGATATAAATAAAATTATCGTAAATAGGTATTTGATTGATGAAAATGAGTTCATAGATAATAATATCCAAAGTAAAATATATGAATGATAAAAGAATTGAGACAAAATTTTTAGTTAATAAAATATACGAAAAAAAATTTCTAAGTATTATTAAAACGCTCCCATTTGGAATAGTCAAAAAATATAACAACAGATTAATTAATAATATTTATTTTGATAGTATTAAAAATGATTGTTTATTAGATCATCTAGATGGTTTAAACAAAAGATACAAATGTAGACTAAGGTGGTATGGAGATTTTTCAGATTTTACCAAACCTTTTATTGAATTTAAAATTAAAAATGAAAAAGAAATTATAAAAAAAAAAATCTTCTTGATAGAGGCAAATAAAAAAGAATTACTTCAAAAAAAAAATTTTTTAATAAAATTAATTAGCGAAACTTTAAAAAAAAATAATTTTGTTAACTTTATTAAAAATTATAAAATTTCAAGAATTATTAGTTACGAAAGGCTATATTTTGAGTCAACGCAAAAAAAAATAAGATTTACTTATGATAAGAATATTAAGTATAAATCTTGGCAAAAAAATAAAATATACTTGAATAGAGTTGAAAAATTTTTAATCAGAGATTTGAATATCATAGAGGTAAAACATAGTAGAGATCAAAAAAACTTAATTTCAAAAATATCAAATAAATTTAAAATCCAACCACAATCGTATTCTAAATACGTTTCATATAGATATTAGATTGAATGTATAAAAAATATTGGGAAAAATCATATCTAAAGAATGAAAATTCTCTTTATTATCCAGATGAAAATTTAATAAGATTTGTAAATAAGCATGTAACAAGGAGAGTTGGAAATAAAATAAAAAAAAATAAAATTCACTTTTTAGACATAGGCTGTGGAGCTGGTAGAAATATAGTTTTTTTAATTGAAAATGGTTTTAAGGTAACAGGTATTGATATTTCAAAAAATGCTATTTTTCAGGCCAAAAAATTATTAAAATTTAAAAAAATACCTAAAAATAAATATAAATTAATTAATAGCTCAAGTGCAGAATTTAATTTTGAAAATGCATCTTTTGATGTTGTATTCTCTTGTGCAGCCCTAGACTCAATGCCTGAAAGTGAAATTAACAACACTATAAATAACATTCGACAAATTCTTAAAAAAAAAGGTTTATTATATTTAGATTTGATGAGTACTGAAGAAAAGCACAAAGGTAAATTTTTGAATAAATACGATCAAATAAAAAAAGGTGATTTTGAAAAGGGAACCATCCAATCTTACTGGGATTTAAATAGAATTAAAAAAAAATTCGTTCAATTTAAATTGTTAATGCTTAAAAAAATTATTACAATTGAAAATAATAAAATTGTCAATTCAAGATATTTATGTGTATTACAAAAAATCTAATTTCCTTTTTTTTTAAGAATTTTTAAAATATTCAAATAACTATTTAATTTAGATATTTCAGATTGAGAAAATTTTATTTTGAATTTTTCTTCTAATTTAACAATTAATTCAATTTGAATAATTGAATCCCATTCTGTCGTATTATATATATCTGTTTTATCAGTTATTTCATTTATTTTTAGTTTTAAAAGTTTGGAAAGAATATTTTTTAGATCTTTCTCAATATTAGATTTTTTTCTCATAATATTCTTTTAATTTTCTATATAAAATTTTCTTGGTTGGTCCTTTAGGTATTTCATTTAATTGCTTTTCATTATTTATAATTATAATTTTTTTTGGCAATTTATGATTACCTAAGTAATATTTAAGTTTTTGCAATAATTTTTTTTCTTTAATTTTAATATTTTTTTTTAGTTTAATAAATGCACAAATATTTTCACCTAAAAGTTCATCTTTGATTCCTATTACGGCACATTCTGAAACTGAATTAAGCTTGTATATTGCGTTTTCAATCTCAGAAGGATAAATATTTTCTCCACCTTTAATAATTAATGAGTCCTTTCTTCCTCCAAAATAAAAATTTCTTCTATTATCTCTCCATCCAAAATCACCACTTTTGAACCAATTTTTTTTAAAAGATTTTTTATTTTGGTTCGGTAATTTATAATAATTACAAGCAACATTTAAACCCTGTATACAGATTTCTCCTACTTCAAAAGCTTTCTTAACTTTCATACTTCTTGGATCTAAAATTTCCATTCTATTTGTTGATAATTCCTTTCCAATAGAACCAAGAACTCTTCTTTTTGAAGGAAATCTATTAATACATGAAAAAGATGTAGTTTCAGTCAGCCCATAACCTTCGAAAATTGGTACAGAAAATTTTTTTTCAAATTTTTTATGTATTTCTTTAGTTAAAACTTGTCCACCACACAAAATTGCTTTCAAGTAATTATTTTTTCTCTTTTGTTTTATCGTTAAAAGAATCGACAAAATTGAAGCCATTACACTTGTCCATGTTATTTTATATTTTGAAACATAGTTCCAAAAATTATAAATATTCATTTTACCAAAAGTTATAACTGAAGAACCTCCAGCATAAAGAGGCGCAAAAAAGGTAGCAATTTGACCATTATTATGGAAAAGTGGAAGTATACATAAAGTACGTGTTTTTTTGTTAAATTTGAAATTTTTTGAAATTGAATAAGAATCTGCAATTATATTTAAATGATTTATTATTACACCTTTTGGGTTTCCTGTTGTACCAGATGTGTAAATTATAACAGCAATATCTTCCAAGTTAATTTTTTTCCTCTTATTATCCCTAGTTAAAATTTTTGTTTTATATAATTTTGAAAATTCAATAAAGTTTTGACCTTTAATGTGTTTAATTTTTTTTTCAACATTACTTTCATAAACAATCATTTTAGAATTAGAATTTTTAATAATATATCTCATTTCATTTGCCGATAAATCAGGGTTAATTGGAACAGCTATCGCACCTAAAGATAAAATTGCAAAATATAGCCTGATAAACTCAGACCCGTTCGAAAATATTATTGATATTTTGTCGTTTTTTTTTATTTTTTTAGATATTAAAATATCCTTTAGCCTTGAATATTCATTATAAAATTCTATGTAGGTTAATTCTTTATTTTCCTCAGGAAAAAATAAAAATTTAGTATTTTTATAAAGTTTTAATTTAGATAAGAATAATTCTTCAACATTATCATATTTAAAAAAATTTTTTTTCTTAAAGTTTTGATGATTTTTAAGATTAAGTTTTCTCATTAAATCTTATTAGGCCTATCTTGGTCGCCGTCTCCTTTAAAGATAAAAAAATTTTTTTTATAATTATTTTTTAAAATACAAATTTTTGTATTATCATTTTCTTTTAAAAATGGTTCAAAAAAATCCGGTATAACTTGATTTCTTTTTTTTTCAAGAAAACCTAAATTTATTAATTTTTTTTTTTCAATACCAAGACATTTAATATCAATATATTCAATTTTATTTTTAATTAATAAATTATAAACTTCTTTATAAACGACGTGATGATTTTTTATTTCTCCATAAAAATCAACAATTCTGTATATTTTGGCCTTGAATTTTTCAAGATATATTTCACGACATATGAAAAAAAATTTAATTTCATCTTTATTATAAAATTTTAAAATAAAGTAATCATAAAAAGGATTCTTTAGATACTTGTTAATAAAATATTTTTTTGATTTAAATGGTAAATTATTTGATTTTGGAAAGTGATTAAATCTTTTTGAAATTACTAGTTTGAGATTATTTAATTTTTTTATTTTGCTGATATTTGAATATAAGTTTTTAGAGATTTTTGGACTAAGTTTTGGATTATATATATAATAATGCTCATAGGAATAAACCTTACCTAATCTTTGATATATTTTTTCTGTATTTAAGTTAAATCCACATGCAGCAAGAAAATTTGGTTTTATTTGCTTATATATATATTCCAAATAGTCAAAAGTAATGTGTCCTTTATAATATTTAGACTTCATCATCATTGCCATAAAAAAATCTTTTTTCAATCTAGGGTCCCAATTTTGCAAAGGTATTAATCCTAATACACTTAATAATTTTTTTTTTTTAAAAGTTCCTAGAAAATTAATTTTTTTTTTTTTTTTAAAATTATAATAAAAATTAATAACCTCTTTATTTTGAGATAAAATATGATCTTTTCTATAATGATTGTGAAGAAGATATTTTAACTTGTTTATTTCATTATCTTTTAAAAACCTAATAATCACTTATTTATTTGTTTTTTTAAAATTATCAGAATTTCTAAAATTTTTCTTAATTAAAGAACCTGCTTTAATAAAGGAATAATCTTCAATTTCTAAATTGTTAACTATTGTAGAGCCACTTCCAATAAATACATTATTTCCAATTTTTACATTACCATTAATAATCACACCAGTTGAAATATGAACATTTGAACCAATTGTTACATCATGTTCTATTAATGATTTATTGTTTAAAATATTAAAATCTCCAATTTTAACATTATTGTTTATTAGACTATGTTGCATGATTGTATTTCCAATTCCTTTAATTAATGATTTAGAAACATCTGCATTCTTTGAAATAAAATTTGGAATTATGTATGAGTTTTTTTTTAGTTTGCTAATTAATTCTAATCTTTCATCTATATTTCTCATATATCCAACAGTCAAAAAAGCGTATTGAATTTTATTTCTAAGTTTATTTAATTTGTTATCACCCCCTAAAACTTTAATACCAAAAATTTTTTTACCAACTTTTTTAATATCATTGTCTAAAAAACCAGCTATCTCGAATCTTTTATCTTTTTTAATTGTTTCTATTACAGATGTCATATGCCCACCTGCGCCTAATAGAATAATTTTTTTTTTCATTATATTAATTTTATTATAATTAAATATTTACACTAAAAAAAAGTTCTAGCAATTTTTAAATCATTTAATGTATCGATATCAATAGATCTAGGAAAAGGAACTTTTACATATCCGATTCTACCTTGAAATAGGTTATTTGAATTTTGTATAAATTTAGATTTAGTCACGTAGCTTACAGTAGTAGTGCAATAAAAATTATTTTTTGATCTTAAATTATATCTTTTATAATTTTTATAGAATGGTTGTATTTTTGATTTTTTTTCTTCTAGAAGGTTAAAATAAGGATCAACATATGTGTGAGTAATTGTTAATGCTAAATCTTTTTTTTTATTTAATACTTCTCTTATACATCTTTTAACATCTATCTCTTTTCTTAATGGAGCAGTTAAAGGCAAAGAAATAAATATAAAATTTTCTGAATATTTATTTTTGACATAAGAAACCGCATGTTTCCAAGATAATATTTCTGGGGATTTGTCTTCAGCAAGTTTTTTTGGCCTTTTTATAAATTCACAATTAAATTTGTCTGAAATTTTTTTAAGTCTTAAATCATCTGACGAAATAAAAATTTTATCAATACCTTTAATTTTAGAAGCGAATTTAACAGTTATTTCAAATAATGTTTTATTTTTTATTTTTTGTAAACTTTTGTCTTTAAGTCTTTTTGATCCTTTTCTACAGAATACAAAGATATATTTTTTCATCATAGATTATTTTTTAATCAAATTTTTAAAGATATAGAAGTAATAATATTATAATATATTATGATAAATTTTATGCAAAGTTTAAAAATAGATAATTTCAATATAAATAATTCATCTAAACTTTTTTTAATTGCCGAATGTGGTGTTAACCATAATGGCAAATTCAGTTATGCAATTAAAATGATAGATGAAGCTGCTAAAGCAGGATTTAACGCAATTAAATTTCAAACATTCATTCCAACTTTGCTTGTACACCCAAAAACAAGTCTTGCTCAATATCAGAAAAAAACAGAATTTAAATCTCAACAAGATATGTTAAAGAAATATACCTTTAGCTTTGATCAATTTTATAAATTAAAAAAGTATTGTATCAAAAAAAAAATTATTTTTTTATCAACACCATTTGATAATAAGAGTGCAAAATTCTTAGATTCAATCAACGTTCCTGTCTTTAAAGTTTCATCAGCTGATCTAGATAATTTCCATTTATTAAGTTATATAAAAAGTTTTAAGAAACCCATGATTTTATCAACTGGAATGGCAAATCAAGCCAAAATTGATAAGACAATTAAATTTTTAAAGTTAGATAAAAGAAAATTAGCTTTAATGCATTGTATAAGTGAATATCCAACCAGAATAATAAATTCAAATTTAGGTTACATAAATAATTTGAAAAGAAAAAATTTTTTTATTGGTTTATCTGATCATACCAATGATGATATTGTAACATTTGTATCTTGCGGTCTAGGAATTAAATTAATTGAAAAACACATAACACTATCAAAATCACTAAGTGGCCCAGATCACACGTCCTCTCTAGAAACAAAACATTTAAAAAAATATGTTAATAATATTAGAGAAGTTGAATTATCCTTAAATAATGAAAAAAAATTTATTTCTAGGGAAGAACTCAATAACGCAAAGGTAGTTAAAAGAAAATATTTTTTTACAAAAAGTATCAAAAGAGGCTCTGTATTAAAATATAATGATATTGTGCCACTTAGAGCGAGTAATAATAATGGTGTTTCCTCATGTGAATTAGCAAAAATAATAAATAGTAAATTAAAAAAAAATGTAAAAGAAATGGAACTAGTAACTTGGAAAAAAATAAAAAAAAAATAGTATTTGTAACTGTATCTAGATCTGATTATGGAATTATGAAAAATATAATTCAGAAATCATCTTTAATGAAAAATTTAGAAACCTGCTTAATTATAACTGGAACACATTTATCAAAAAAGTTTGGTAATACAATTAAAGATATTACCAAAGAAAAATTTATAAAGAAGATAGATGTAATAAAAAAACTTAAAATTAATTACTCAAATAAAAATAAAAATAATACTAACATTTATACATCTGAAATTATTAAAATGATGAATAAATTTTTAATAGATTATAAGCCTAATAAGGTAATTTTGATAGGAGATCGGTTTGAAATGTTAGCAATAGCATTATCATGCTTTAACTTAAATTTTGAAACTTATCATTTTTGTGGTGGAAGCAAGACATTAGGATCTTTAGATAACGAATATAGAAATATTATATCTTTAATATCGAAAAAACATTTTGTTGAAACAAAGTATCATATGAAAAATCTATTAAAATTTAATATAAAAAAAAAAGATATTTATATAACTGGAGCACCTGCGCTAGAAGGAATTAGAAAAATAAAATTTGAAAAAAAAAATAAACTTTTAAAAAAATATAGAATTGATTTAAAAAAAAATGAAAAAATAATTTTAACCACATTCCATCCAGAAACAAATAAATCCCTTGATATAAACATTAAGAATTTCAAAATTTTACTAAATTTTTTAAAGTATACAAATCAAGTAATTATTCTCACTTATCCTGGCGCAGACTATGGATACAATGAATTAATAAAAATCATAGAAACTAAAAAAAATAATAAAATTTATTCTTTTAAAAATCTTGGAAATGAGGAGTACTATAAGTTTCTTAAGGTTTCTGACTTAATAATTGGAAACAGTAGCAGTGGTATAATTGAAACTGGTGCTTTTAAAAAAGTAACAATAGATGTGGGTGCTAGACAAAAACATAGGATTAAAAATCCAAATGTTTTTAATTGTGAATTCAATATGAGTGAATTAAAAAAAATATACAAAAAAGCCACAAATAAAAACATTGCAAGCAAACTAAAGTATATGGATGATTTGTATAAAATAAGGATGAATAGTTCACAAATTATCAGGAAACTCCAAAATTAAAGCAAAAATTAAAAATTTATTACTTTACTGTTCAATAGTTGAACGTTATAAGTGTTCAAAATTTGAACGAGCCATATATGAATAATGATCAATTTAATGTTTTAAGGAAAATAGATAAAAATTCAAATTCTTCTCAAAGAAAATTAGCAAACCAGCTTGGTTTCAGTTTGGGAAAGCTAAATTATTGTTTGAAGGCTCTAAAAAATAAGGGATTTATAAAAATTAATAATTTTAGAAAAAACCCAAATAAGATTGAATATGCTTACTCGTTAACACCCAAAGGATTATCTCAAAAAAAAAACCTCACTATTAATTTTATGAAAAGAATAATGAGAGAATACGACGAGCTAAAATTGGAAATTGAGAAGGATCAAAAGTAAATGTGGATAGTAATAAAATATAATAAAAAAAATTTATCTTTACTTAAACGAGACCTATTTAATAAAATTGGAAAAAAAACAAAAATTTATATACCAAAAATTAAAATTAATTATCGAAAAAAAAATCAAATTATCGTTAAAGAAAATTTTTTGTTAGGAGACTATTTATTATGTTTTCATGAAAATTTTAAAAATATTAATTTTATTGAGACATTAAAATATTTAAAAGGAATTAAATATATATTAAGTGATTTAATTAGTTCTCAAAAAGAAATTATTAATTTTATTGAAAAGTGTAAACTTAATGAAAGTCAAGATGGATATATTAAACAAAGTTTTTTTGATTATGATATAAAAAAAAACTACGAATTTGTATCTGGACCTTTTTCAAAAATGATTTTTAAAGTAATTGAGGAAAATAAATCTAAATATAAAATTTTGCTTGATAATTTTAAAGTAACAATATCTAAAGAGGATTATCTATTTAAGCCTGTTTAGAAATAAATGAAAAATGAAAAAATTGTAAAAATTAGTTTTTTACATAGTGCGGAGCTGTGCCAAAATAAAATGTATTTTATTAAAAAATGTCGAAATATATAGTCACTGGAGGAGCAGGCTTTATTGGGAGTCACATTGTTGAGTATCTCGTAAAAAGAAAAAAAAGAGTAATTGTGTTAGATAATCTTTCAACTGGAAGATTAGAAAATTTAAAAGATTTTATAAAAGATATTAAATTTATTAAGTGTGATCTTTCTAAAAAAGGTAAATGGAATAAAGAATTTAGTGGAAATTATTATGTTATACATTTAGCTGCTTTAGCAGATATAGTTCCCAGTATTCAAGATCCAGAAAAATATTTTGAGTCAAATGTTAATTCTACTCTAAATTTGCTTGAAGCAAGCAAAAAAGGTAAAATTTTAAAATTCATTTATTCAGCCTCATCTTCTTGTTATGGTATCCCCAAAAAATATCCAACTAAAGAAACTGAAAAAATCGATACAAAGTATCCTTACGCTTTAACAAAAAAAATAGGTGAGGATTTAGTAGTTCATTGGTCAAAGTTGTATAGGATACCTTTTATTTCACTTCGATTATTTAATGTTTATGGCACAAGATCAAGAACATCTGGTACTTATGGAGCAATGTTTGGTGTATTTTTAGCACAAAAACTTTCTGGAAAACCCTTTACTATTGTAGGATCTGGAAATCAAACTAGAGATTTTACGTTTGTGAGTGATGTTGTAGAAGCATTCATTAAAAGTTGTAGAAGTAATATTAAAAATGAAATTTTTAATATAGGAAGCGGCAAAACTATAAGTATAAACAAAATAACAAAATTACTTAAAGGAAAAAAAGTGTATATTAAAAAAAGACCAGGTGAACCAGATTGCACATTTGCCGATATTTCAAAAATAAGAAAAAAAATTGGATGGAAACCAAAAATTGATATCGAGAAAGGGATTAAGATATTAATCAAAAATATAGAATATTGGGAAAGAGCACCGGTATGGACACCAAAAAAAATTAATAAAGCTACTAAACTTTGGTTCAAATATTTATCAGATGAAAAATAAAATTTATTCTCTAAAAGATTTAGTTAAACAATTAAAAATTGATAAAGTAAAAAAAAGAAAAGTTGTACTTTGTCATGGAGTTTTTGATCTTTTGCATGTAGGCCATATTAAACATTTAAAAAAAGCTAAAGAGTTAGGTGATAAGTTAGTTGTAACATTGACTCCTGATAAATATGTTAATAAAGGTCCTGGAAGACCGGTATTTAACCAATATTTGAGAAGTGAAGCTATAGCAGCGATTGGTGCTGTAGATTATGTAGCTATAAATGATACTGCTACAGCCGTAAATCCAATTAAAATAATTAAACCATCAATTTATTGCAAGGGCAAGGATTATAAAAATTTTAGAGAAGACATTACTGGTGAAATTAAAAATGAAATTAAAGCATTAAAAAAAAATAAAGGAAATCTTATTATAACAGAGGAATTAACTTTTAGCTCAAGTAGATTAATAAATAGATCTACTGATTTTTTTTCTACAGGTCAAAAAAAAACTTTAAGCAAAATTAGTAAAAAATTTAAATTTAACTCAATTAAGAAAAATATTGATAGTTTTGATAAACTTAAAATACTCGTTATTGGTGAAACAATTATTGATCAATATAATTTTTGTGAAGCAGTAGGTAAATCAGGCAAAGAACCAATGTTAGTACTTAAAGATATTAAAAATGAACAGTATTTTGGAGGAGTTTTAAGTATTGCAAAAAATTTATCTCAATTTTCAAAAAAAATTTCTATTATTTCGATGCTTGGTGAAAAAAAAGAATTTGTTAATGAAATTAAAAAAGATCTTCCAAAAAATATAAAAACAAAATTTATTTTAAAGAAAAATTCACCTACTATATTAAAAAAAAGATATATTGATCACTTAAGTAAAAATAAAATAATTGGAATGTATAAAATTAATGATGAAATACTAAGCAAAAATGATGAACTGCATTTCAATAAAATTTTAAATAAAGAGTTATATAAGTATGATCTTGTTATAGTATCAGATTATGGTCATGGACTAATTTCAAAAAAAAGTGCTGAAATCATTTGTAAAAAATCAAAATTTTTAGCGCTGAATGCTCAGGTTAATGCTTCTAATATAGGATTTCATACTATAAGAAATTACAAAAATTTTAATACTTTAGTAATTAACGAAAAAGAAATAAGGCATGAAATGAGAGACAAAATAAGTAAGCTAGAAGTATTAATGAACAAACTATCGAAAGAAAAAAATATACAGAATATTATTGTTACCATGGGAGCTACAGGATCAGTTCTGTTTTCTAAAAAAGAAAATAAATTTTATTATGCTGATGCTTTTGCCTATAAAACTATTGATAAAATTGGAGCCGGAGACACCATGCTATCACTAATTGGTCCATCAATAAAAATTGGAATTGATAATGATATTACACTTTTAATAGGGTCTTTAGGTGCAGCTCAATCTGTAGAAACAATTGGAAACAAAGAAGCGGTTAGTAAAATTAAAATTTTAAAAACTTTAGAAAGTATTCTAAAATAATAATATGTCCTTTACAAAGAAAATTAGTAAATATTGGGAATTTTTAGAACAAAAATATCCGTGTCCAAAATTTGTAAAAAAAATCAACGAATTAGAGTTTAATGATTTAAAAAAACAAATAGATAACAAAAATGAAATTTATATAAAAAAGATTATCAAAGATATGTATATTAACAAAACTGCTTTTATACTTAAAAAAGCAGCCCCTAAAAATTTTAAAAATACTATTATTGATTTAGCTAATTTTTACAAAAAAAAACAAAAAACTAACTTTTATAAAATGCTAAATGGCACTCCAAATTTTCATAGAATAATTGATAAAAAGATAACGAAAAAATATAGTTTATATGCAATAAAACATTCTTTTTATTTTTATAATTGGAATATCAAATCTCGATTGGAAAAAAAATTAAAAGAGGGAGCATATAGACATTGGCGTTATGTAAAAAACCTTGCAGGAAATAGTAAAAAGAAATTTGAAAAAAATATTCCTATAGACGGACAAATCGATAGGCTACAAGTAGTTAGATACCCTGCGGGCGGTGGCCAACTTAGAGATCATGTAGATCCAAGAAAAAATCAAAGAGTTGTAACCGGATTAATTATGAGTGAGAAAGGAAAAGATTTCACTAAAGGAGGCTTTTATTTTAAATCCTCTAAAACTAAAAAAATTAATATTGAAAATAATTTAAATGAGGGAGATGCTGTAATTTTTTACGGCTCTATAGCTCATGGAGTAGAAGCAGTAGATCCAGAAAAAAAATTAAATTGGAAAAGTAATGCAGGTAGATGGTTTGTTGGAATGTTTGTAAATGATAGCGACCATCTTAAAAATAGAATTACTGCAAAAGATTTAACTGGTAGTGTAAAAAAATATTAAATCCATATGATTGGACTCAATTTAGATCAAGAATTTATTGGAAAAAAAATACTTGTCACTGGTGCGTCAAGAGGTTTGGGGGCAGCAACGTGTAAAATATTAGCTAACAAAGGAGCTGAACTTGTTATGATGTCTAGGTCAAAAAGCGAAATGGAGAATTTAAAGAATAGTTTCAAAAATTCTCATAAACATTTGACTATAAAAATTGATCTACTTAAGAATAAAAAAATTAAACCTGCAATCTCAAAAGCTATTAATTTTTTAAAAAAAATTGATGTTGTTATTCATGTCGCTGGGGGAGGTTTTGGTTTAAAAAAACCTTTAATTGAAAACAAAGACTTAAATTTAATTTTTCAAGCAAATGTAGGAGCGGTAGCTGAAATAAATAGATTAATAATATTAAAAAAAAAGAAAAAACATTTAGTTAAATTAATTCATATTGGGTCAATTGCATCAAGTGAAGCAGTAGGTTCTGTTGGGTATAATGTGGCTAAATCTGCACTATCTGCTTATGTTAAAAGCCTAGGAAGAGAAGTGTATAAAGATAAAATTATTGTTACAGGAATTTTGCCAGGAGGATTTATTGCACCAGGAAACTCTATGGAAAGGTTCAAAAATAAAAATATAAGGGATTACAATAAATTTATTAAAGAAAGACTACCAAGAAAAATTATGGGTAATGTAAACGAAATAGTACCAATGTTATTGTTTCTATGCTCTAAACATTCATCAATGATGGGTGGTTGTATGGTACCTATTGATGCTGGTGAAGGAAAAAATTATTTGATTTAAACTCTTAAAAATATAATAAAGTATTCTAATAATTGTTTAAATACTTATTTAAAATAGAAGCTAACAATGAAAAAAGTAAATTTAAACGCAAATTTAATAAAAAAATATCATCAGGATATAGTCTTTAATTATGCTGAGTATCCAACTAAAGATCATTGGAAGTTTGATTTTAATAGTGAAGATTACAAAGAAGCACTAATAAAATGGCTACCAAATAATAAAGATAAAAAAATATTTTTTTACGTTCATATTCCATTTTGTGAACAATTATGTTGGTTTTGTACATGTAGTAAATTTATTACAAAAGATTATAGTAATGTGAAAGAATACTTAGAATATTTGTATAAAGAAATTGATATTTTATTCAATTTTCTCAACCAAAATAATATCAAGCTAAATGTTGGGACAGTTTTTTTTGGAGGTGGATCCCCCACAATTTTAAATAGAGAGGATTTAAAAAAGTTAGTTGATAAACTAAAAAGTTTATTTGATTGGTCTAATGTGGATTATTTTACTATTGAAAGTGACCCTCGAAGAGTAGATGAAGAAAGGTTAATTTATAATCATGAAGTTTGTGGTGCTAATAGGATATCTTTTGGTATGCAAGATTTAGATCCTGATGTTCAAAGAAGAGTTAATAGAATGCAACCTGCAAAGTTGTTTGAAGATATATTAACTAAAAGAGTCAGAAAAATGTATAAAGAAATTGCTTTTGATTTATTGATTGGTCAACCTGGGCAGACAATAGAGACTATGGAAAAAACTTGCGATGGAATTCTTAATTTAAGACCTTCTTTAGTGCAGCTCTCTTTAATGGCATATAAACCTTGGGTGGCAAAGTATCAAATTAGAATGGTTGAAGAAGGTCCATTACCAGATTTTTTTGAAAGAAAAGAATTAATGGAAGTTATCCATAAAAAACTTCAATCAGGAGGATATATTAGAACTGGGTTTGAATGCTATTCATTACCCGACAGCCCTATGACTAAAGCTTATGAAGCAGGTGAAGCTCATTACGGAGCATCTGGTCACCAACCAGGTGGAAGAGTTAATTTTTTAGCTGTTGGTAGCTCATCAATGAGCAATCTTGGTAATGATTACTATGTTCAAAATTTCTATGATATTCCATCTTACAAAAAAGCTATAGACAAGAGTTTACTTCCATGTTTTAGAGGGTTAAAGCTTACCGTGGATGACAAGATTAGACAACACGCAACACAACAAATTAGAAGTTATTTCAAACTTGATTTTAAAAATTTTAAAGATCAATTTAATATAAATTTCTTAGAATATTTTTCAGATGAAATTAAATTTCTAGATGAGCTTGTTAAAGATGGGCTTCTAGAATTAAAAGATGATAGTATACTTGTAACAGAGATTGGAAGAGATTTTGTTCAAAATATAATGAATGTATTTGATAAGTATGACCCACCAAATAAAACTTATAAAGATAGACTAGAGACAGTTAGAAAAGCAAAAGAAGCTCAGGCTGCAATTTTAGAACAAATTTAATTGTAAATGAATTATAGAACTTTCTCCAATTTAGGCTGGAATGTCTCAGAAATAGGATTAGGTTGTTGGCAAATTGGCTGGTGTTGGGGAGATGTATCTGATGAAGATGCAAGAAATGTTTTGAGGGAAGCATTAGACAAAGGTGTAAATTTTTTTGATACATCTGACACTTATGGTGATGGCAGAAGTGAAAAGTTTTTATCTGAAATAATCAAATCTAACTCTGAAAAGATTTATGTAACCACAAAACTTGGAAGAAGAATTAGGGGCACCAATTATCCCAAAGGATATAAACATAATCCTATGGAAGAATTTATAGATAGATCTTTAAAAAATCTTGGAATTGAATGTATAGACTTAGTTCAGTTGCATTGTCCTCCACTTGAAATTATAAAAAAAAAAGAAACATTTGAGTTAATGGATAAATTTATTAAAAAAGGAAAAATTGCACACTATGGAGTAAGCGTCCATACAATTGAAGATGCCATGGAAGCAATAAAATTTCCTAATGTAAAAAGTATTCAATTGGTATTTAATATTTTTAGACAAAAACCAGCAGAAAAATTTTTTAAACTGGCAAAAGAAAAAAAAATTGCAATAATTGCCCGGGGACCTTTAGCAAGTGGTTTGTTAACTGGTGAGATTGATAGTAATACAAGCTTTGCTGATAATGATCATAGAAAATATAATATTAACGGAGATGCTTTTGATATTGGAGATACTTTCTCTGGAGTAAAATTAGAAAAAGGTTTTGTTGCGGTTGAAAAGCTAAGAGATATTTTACCTAAAAATTTTTCTATGACTGATTTAGCTTTAAAGTGGATTTTAATGCATGACGCAATTACAGTTGTAATACCTGGGGCAACGAACAAAATTCATGTTAGTAAAAATTCTAGAGCATCTGAGTTGAAAGATATTTCCTCAATAATACCAAAAATTAAATCTATTTACGATGAACTAATTAAGCCAGATGTTCATAATCGTTGGTAAATTTTTTTAAAATGAAATACAAGAATTTAGGTATCACATCACTTAAAGTAAGCCAAATCTGTCTTGGTACCATGACTTTTGGTGATCAAACTTCTGAGAAAGAATCTTTTCAAATAATGGATTTTGTAAAAAATCATGGGGTAAATTTTTTTGATACAGCAGAAATGTACCCCACTTATCCTAAAAAAGAAACTCAAGGAAATTCTGAAAGGATTATTGGTAATTGGATTAAAAAAAAAAAAAATAGACATAAAATTATTCTAGCAACAAAAATTTCTTCTGGACATCCAAAAGGAATAGGTGCAACCGGTTTAAAATGGATAAGAAAAGGAGGAAAATATCTCAAGTTCGATAAAAAAAATCTATTTCAAGCAGTCAATGATAGTCTTAAAAGATTAAAAACTGATTATATAGATCTCTACCAACTTCATTGGCCTGAAAGAAATGTTCCCTTATTTGGTCAACTAGACTTCAAACATGATTCAAAAGAAAATAAATGGACACCAATTGATGAAGTTTTAGAAAATTTAAACGCTTTAATTAAATCTGGAAAAATAAGATATATAGGTTTATCTAATGAAACAGCTTGGGGTTTATCTAAATTTTTAAATACGTCAGAGAATAATAATTTGCCGAGACCAGTCACCATACAAAATGGTTATAATTTGATTAATAGGACGTTTGATATTGCTAATTCTGAGATATGTATTAGGGAGAATTGTGGATTGTTGGCACATTCTCCATTAGCTGGAGGTATATTAAGTGGTAAATATTTAAACGGAAAAAATCCTTTTAATTCTAGATACTATTCGCGTCCCAAAAGTCTTTCAATCCACAACACAAAGAGAGGAGAGATTGCAATAAAAAAATATCAAAAAATTTCAAAAAAATATAGAATTTCTTTGTGTAATTTAGCTTATTCTTTTATCTTAAGCAGACCATATGTTACAAGTTGTATACTTGGAGCTTCATCATTAGGACAAATTAAACAAAATTTAAAAACGTTGAATTATAAATTATCAAAGCAAATTTTGCAGGATATTGAAAAAGTTCACATATCTGATCCAAATCCTGCTATTTAAATAAAAAAATATATATTGTAACTATAATGAATATTCAAAAAGAACTAAATCAAGGTAATGGTTTTGCAATAGTAGATATAGAAAATATTAAATTATTTAAGAAATTAAGAAACCTATTCATACAAAAAATAAATATTAAGAATGAGACCAAAAACATAAATACAGTAAGAAAAGCAATGGCAAGGATGAACAAAAAAGAAATTAATAAATCAATGATAGAATTATTAAATTTTAATAATTTATCTGAAATGATTGTGATGTCATGTCCAAAATTAGTGAGAAATTTATGTGGTAGAGAGTTGTTCATTCAAAGAAGAGCTCATATAATTGTTAATGTTCCAGGTAAAGGACAAGCAAAGCAATGGCCTCATTATGAAATGATTTCTGGTTTGTCACCATTTAGTTATATTATTTGGGCACCACTTCACAACTTGGATGAAGATAGTGGTATATATTACATTAATCAGGTGAAATCCTCAAAAATAATGAATGAAGAAGAAAAAAAGGGACTAGTCAATGGTGTTGATGTACTAAATCTAATGGAAAAACAAAAACCAGTAAAGATAAATTTTGGTCAAGCTATTATCTTTAACCCATTTGTAATTCATGGCAATACACCTTTTTTTTCAAATTATGCAAGAATAGCGTGTAACGTTAGGTTTCAAAGTATTAAAAAACCATTACTTCAAAAAAATTCAGATTATTTAAAATACTTTAAATTATAATTAATAAAAAAATGACTATTGCAACTGTAACTACGGATATAAATATAGGACCATTTAGAATCCCAGCTAATGGACAAAATATGATTATGAATAATTACGCCCAAAGAAATAATCTAGCAGTAGAGCTAGTTATACCCGAGCCTTTTAAATCAAATGCTTTAGAAACAGTTAGATGGTTACACGCAGATATAAAGTTTTCGAAAATTATTTTTTCATCTATTTACCAACTACCTAAAGAAAAAAAGTGGATAAATAAATTGATTAAAGATCTTGGAAAGAATGTAGAATTTCATTTTGCTCTCGAAGGCATCAAGGGAAGGGGAGAAAAATTTTTAAAAAATTGTATTAAAGAGGTAAAGCTTTTTGAAAAAACAAAAATTATTGATAGCGATAAAGCAAAATGGACAACATTGTTTAAAATGATAAATAATAAAAAATAATGAAAATACTTATTACAGGTGGTGCGGGTTATGTTGGTTCTAAACTTGTTCCAAGATTACTTGATTTAAATTATAGTATTAGTGTTCTAGATTTAATGATTTATGGAGAAGATGTTTTAGAAAAAAATAAAAAATTAAATTTAATCAAGGGAGATATTAGAAATAAAGAGTTATTAGAAAAAATATTGCCAGGACACGATATAGTTATTCATTTAGCATGCATTTCTAACGACCCAAGTTTTGAATTAAATCCAAAGCTTGGAAAGTCTATAAATTTGGATGCCTTCGAACCTTTAGTAAATATAAGCAGAAAAAATAGGATAAATAAATTTATTTACGCATCTTCATCTTCGGTCTATGGCATAAAGAGTGAAAAAAATGTAACAGAGGATATGTCACTAGAACCATTAACAGATTACTCAAGATTTAAAGCAGATTGTGAAAAAATTCTTAATTCTTACAAAACCGATGATTTTGTAACAACTACCATAAGACCCTCAACTGTATGTGGCTATGCCAAAAGACAAAGATTAGATTTAGTTGTTAATATTTTGACAAATCATGCTTTCCATAAAAAAGAGATAAAAGTATTTGGTGGTGAACAATTAAGACCAAATATTCATATTGATGATATGATTGACTCTTATATAGCAATAATAAATTCCCCTAATAAAAAAATAAATGGTGAAATTTTTAATGTTGGATTTAAAAACCAAACAGTTTTTCAATTAGCACAAAACGTACAAGAGGTATTAGATAATAATGTTAAGATTACAAAAGTAAAATCAAATGATAATAGGTCTTATCATGTTAGTTGTGAAAAGATAAAAGATATTTTAGGTTTTCAACCAAAGAAAACTGTTAAAGATGCTGTTATTGATTTAAAGGATGCCTTTGAAAAAAATTTACTTCCCAATTCTTTTGAAGATGAAAAATACTTTAATATAAAAAGAATGCAAAATATTAATCTAATATAAAGATGAACAAAAATTATGATTTATATTCTAAAAGGGTAGTTAATAAACCATGGGGATATGAACATGTTGTTTATAATGAGTCTGACCGTTTAGCAGTAACTCTTGTAAATATAAAAAATGGCCACAAAACATCTTTACACAGTCACCCAGAAAAAAAAACAGGTTTTATAATTCTAAATGGAAAAGCGTTAGTTCAAATTGGAATATATAAAAAAAATAGTAAAAAATTTAGTTCTTTATCCAGATTGGTTATAAGACCAGGACTTTTTCACTCAATAAAAGCAATATCAAAAAATGGTCTTTGTGCTTTAGAATTTGAATCTCCATATAAAAAAAAGGACTTGTTAAGATTTAAGGATGATTATGGCCGTCAGTCAAAAAATTATGAAGGGAAAAAATTCACCAAAGAATTATCAAATGGTAATTTTATAAAATTTAAAAAACCAAAACTTGGAAAAAAAAATACTTATATAATAAAAAATGTAAAAATAATTATAGAACGAACAAAAAACCTGAATAAATTAAAAAAAATACATGATAAAACTTCCTCAGCTATTTTGAGTGGTAGTATTGTTGATAAAAAGGGAAAAAAAGTAATTTCTTATGGAGAAATTATTAAGACCGAAACATTAAGAATATTCTCAAAAAAATATATCATAAGAAAGCCTATAACGATATTAAGGGTATTAAAACTAAATAGCAAAAGTAAAAAAATTATTTGATTATGAAAGTTAGATATTCTTATTTAAAACAACAATTTTCTAATTCTTCAGATTTATGGGTTAAATTAAAAAAATTTGTTTCCTCAGGAGATTTTACGCTAGGTAAAGAATTAGGTAAGTTTGAAAAAAATTTTGCAAAACTCATTGGCACAAAATATGCTGTCGGGGTAAACTCTGGTACTGATGCAATCAAACTTTCTTTAAAAGTACTAAAAATTAAACCAGGAGATGAGGTTATAACAGCAGCCAATACATTTGTTGCAACAGTTGGTGCTATCACTGAAGTTGGTGCTATCCCAGTATTCGTAGATTGTGATAATAGTTTTTGTATGAATGTTGATTTAGTAGAAAAAAAAATTACCAAGAAAACTAAAGCTATCGTTCCAGTTCATTTTACTGGATATATGACAAATATGCCTAAGTTAATGAAAATTTCAAAAAAATATAAAATTCCAATAGTTGAAGATGCTTGCCAATCTATATTAGCAAATATCAATAAGAAAAATGCTGGTACATGGGGGAGTTTTGGAGCCTTTTCATTACACCCATTAAAAAATATTAATGTTTGGTCTGATGGAGGAATTATAACTACCAATAATTTTGAATACTATAAAAAACTGAGACTTTTAAGAAATCATGGTTTAATTGATAGAGATACGGTTAAGATAAATGGTTATAACTCTCGATTAGATACATTTCAGTCAGTAGTTGGTAATTGGCTTCTGCCAAAAGCCAAAGCTATAGCTAATAAAAGAATAAAAAATGCAAGCTTTTATGATAAAAGTTTATCAAATATATCAGAAATTAAAATTCCTAATAGGCCTAAAAATTTTAAATTAGTTTATCACCTATATATTGTCTTTGCTGAGAGAAGAGATGAGTTGTTAAATTATTGTTTAAAAAAAGGTATTGAGGCAAAAGTTCATTATCCTAAGCCTATGTATTTGCAAGAAAGTTTAAAATATTTGAAACATAAAAAAGGAGATTTTCCAATTACCGATAATCACACAAAAAATATTATTACATTCCCATGTGATCAACACCTTACAAAAAAAGAAATGAAATACGTTATCAAATGTATAAAAAATTTTTATGAAAAAAAATAAATTAATAATTAAAAAAAAAAATAAAAAATATACTTTTGATAAAAAATTTCTTTACAATAAAAGTAAAGAGAACAATATAATTGATTTTTTTAATAAAAATGGTTTTTGTGTTATTGAGGATATTATCCCCCAAAAAAAAATCCCAATTATTCGTAATGAGATTAAAAACGCTCAGAAAGAAATTAATAATAATATAGAAAATATTAAAAAATTAATTAAATCAAAAAAATTTAAAGAAACTGAATTAATTAATAATAAAAAAATTAAATTAAGATCTTTAGGTAGAGAGGGAAGATTAGCTAAACCTGTTAATGATATTGTTTGGATGCCAAAATTTGCAAATTATTTAGGCGATAATACTTTAACAAAATTGTCAAAAAAACTTCTTGATGACCATATACGCATAGCTCAATTACATCCTAAAATTATTAGATCAGATGTTAATGAATATTTCTATAAACCTGTAATGGGTAACGATATTTTTGGTATGCCACGTTTATATAAAGGGCCTATTTTAGCTAGAGATTGGCATACAGATTGGCCTCATGATCCATCTGCATCAGGTGGTAGTAATCCAAATGAAAATATT
>MDTD01072563.1_pt1 | contig 24351 bp, 17 predicted proteins | sample 811221 | NCBI WGS metagenome assembly MDTD01 (sample SAMN05326646, study PRJNA326480) | marine metagenome | isolation source: seawater | place: Pacific Ocean: South West | collected 2011 | reverse complement strand
TTGTACTTCATCAAAACAATTGTCTAGGTTAATTCCAAACGCATGACCAGCTCCATAAGTAACGTATAAAATATCTGTAAGAGCATCAGCTACCTCAAGAATATCATTTTCTTTTATTGCTTTCGTTAACTCCTCTAACTCCTCTTGAATTAAGCTCACTCTTAAAGAGTTAATTTTCTTACTTGAAAGCTCAGATTTTTTTTTTAATTCTTGCCCAAAGGTACTCATAAATAAACCTACTTTTTCAAAATTAGTCATTTTTCTCCTTTTTTTTTCATCTGCTAGGATTTTTAATTTTTTTAATGTATAACATTTTAATACCTTTAATTATATTATGAAAACTAGAAAAGAGTACGACAGCATTGGTGGAATAGATGTACCTGTGGATAAGTATTGGGGAGCCTCAACTCAAAGATCAAAAAAATATTTTGATATTGGAGAATTTAAAGTTAGACCAGTACTAATCAGATCAATTGGTATTATAAAAAAATCAGCAGCAATTGTTCATAAAAAAGAAAATCAAATAGATATAAAGATAGCAAATTCAATAATAAAAGCTGCAGACGAGGTTATTAAAGGTAAACTTGAAGAGCACTTTCCTTTAAAAGTGTGGCAAACAGGATCTGGCACCCAGACTAATATGAATGTAAATGAAGTAATTTCAAACAGAGCTATACAAATTTTAAAAGGTAAGCTTGGATCAAAAAAACCTGTACATCCAAACGATCACGTAAATAAATCGCAATCAACTAATGATGTTTTTCCAAGCGCCATTCATATAGCAATAGCTATTGAGACAAGAGATAAACTATTACCTTCACTAAATCTTTTACTTAAAGAATTAAAAAGAAAATCAAATCAATTTAAAAATATAATTAAAGTTGGAAGAACTCATCTGCAAGATGCAACCCCATTAACTTTAGGTCAAGAATTTTCAGGTTACCATTCTCAATTGCAAGACACAATTTTAAGGATTAAAAATGCATTGAAGGAAATAAATTTTTTAGCTCAAGGTGGAACGGCTGTTGGAACTGGGATAAATACTAAAAAGAATTTTGATAAAAAAATTTGTAAAGAAATTAGTAAATTAACAAAGATTAATTTTAGACCTGCAAAAAATAAATTTGCCGCTCTAGCAGCTCACGATGCTATAGTAAATTATTCTGGAACATTAAATACTACAGCAGTCTGTCTTATGAAGATTGCAAATGATATAAGATATCTAGGTTCTGGTCCAAGAGCAGGATACGGAGAATTGATACTTCCAATTAATGAACCGGGTTCTTCCATCATGCCCGGAAAGGTAAATCCTACACAATCTGAAGCCGTTACCATGGTTTGTGTAAAGGTAATTGGCAATCACAATGGGATTACAATTGCTGGATCACAAGGTCAATTTGAATTAAATGTTTTTAAACCACTGATTGCTCATAACATTTTACAATCTATAGACCTAATCGCAGATAGTTCAAAAAATTTTGCAAAATTCTGTATTAAAGGCATAAAAGCTGACAAAAAAAAAATTAAATCTGATTTAGAAAATTCTTTAATGCTCGTAACAGCTTTAACTCCTAAAATTGGATATGATAAAGCCACTAAAATTGCTAAAGCCGCACTTAAAAATGGAACTACCTTAAAATATGAAGCAGTTAAGAGTAAACTTTTAACTGAAAAAGAATATTTTAAAATTGTAAACCCAAAAAAAATGATTAATCCCACATAAAAAGGTCTTCATCTTTTAATAAAACTTTAAGCTGTTGCAGGTTGTTAAATTTATAAAGTTCAGTCCCACTTAAAAACTCTTTATTTGATATCTTTGATATAAGGTTTGTTCTACTTTCATTATCAAATTGATAAATAAAATACAAGTTATCATGATTAATTTTATTTTTTCTAAAATTAAAAAGGAATCTATTAAATTTTTCTCTATTTCTTATATTTATTTTAACTTTCATTTGAAGTATTTGACCACTGTTATCTAAATATTCATAATCTATAATTTCTAAATTTGCAAAATCACTTAAATTAAAAATATCTTTTTTTATTATTAGATCTGAGTTTTCAATATTTAAATTAATTGTACCTTTTTTAAGAACTTTATTATCAATATTACTAAAATTTAATTGTAATTGTCCTGAAAGATTATTTAATTTTAATTTTTTATTTTTATAAATATTATAAAAAATATTTTCTAATTTTAATAAATTTATTTCTTTTAAATCAACAAGCAAATTAAAATGAAAAGGCTTAAAATATATTGAGCCTATTAAATCAAAGTTTGAATTCTTTGTATCGGTTCGTAGTAAATTTAATTCATTTTTTTTTACTTTGTACTTAATGGTATTTCTATTACTTAAAAATTCAATATTTAATATTCCTTCTTGATCAAGTGTAGAAGAATTAAAATCTTCAATTAATTTATTTTCAAATATAATATTTGGATTTTTAAGTTCTAGTTTAACATTTTGAATATCGGGATTTTTATAGTCAATTGAATATTTAAATTCGTAATTAGAATCAAATAAATTACCATTTATTTCAAAAATTTTCTTATTATTTTGAAAATCAATTCTATAATTCAGTAACTGAATTTTTGATAACAAAATAATGTCGTTTTTTTCATTTTTAAAAAAAATTGTACTTTTCTTAATTAAAATTTTTTTCACAATATTTTTTTTTAAATTTTGTATGAAATTTTTTAATGATAAATCATTTAGATATAAATTGGCTTTATCAATCTCTATTCTTTTAATATTAAATTTATCCTTTTTGTAAAAATCTAATAATGAAATATATATCTTAATATTTCTAAGATTCGATACAGGTTCAATTTCATTATTTTTGATTTTAATTTCAGATTTTTTTATGAGCAAATGTGGGGATGGTATAAATCTAAAGCTGATATTCTCTAAATTGTCAATTTCAAATTTATAGTCTTTATTGATGGTTTCTTTAATTTCTTGGTTGTATTTTGTATAATCATAAAATGTTGGTATTGAAAAAAAAATGGCTGTACCGAAAAAAATTATAAAAAAAATAATAACTAAATGAAAAGGATCTTGTTCTTTTAAAAAATTACTCTTAAAAGTAATTATTGTATTTTTTTTCATAATTTTAGAAAGTACTTATACAACTTAAATATAAAATGTTAAATTTTGATTATATAAATAATTTAAACGATAAACAAAAAGAAGCTGTGACATATTTAAATGGTCCCCTTTTGATTGTGGCTGGAGCAGGGTCTGGGAAAACAAAAGTATTAACATCTAGAATTTGTCATATAATTTTATCTAAAAAAGCTGATCCAAGTGAAATTTTAGCTGTTACTTTTACTAACAAAGCTGCGAGTGAAATGCTTAATAGAATTTTATTTACCTTAAAAAAAAAAATTTTTGGAATGCCTTGGGTTGGAACCTTTCATTCTGTTTGTGTAAAAATATTGAGAAAGCATGCTCGAGCAGCTAATTTAAATTATAACTTTACAATATTAGATCAAGATGACCAAAAAAAATTAATAAAAAATATTTGTAATTCAGAGAACATAGATACAAAAAAAATCTCCCCTAATTTTATATTAAATGTAATTGAAAAATGGAAAAATAAAGGTTGGTATCCAACAGACGTTACTCTTAAAAAAAGTGAGAGACTGGAAGCTTCGTTTCTTAAGATTTATGAAATCTATCAATCAAAACTTTTAGATTTAAATGCTTGTGATTTTAATGATCTAATACTCCACTGTATTAAGATTTTTGAAAATAATCCAGATATTACGAAAATGTACTCTAGAAATTTTAAATATATATTAGTTGATGAATATCAGGATACAAACTTTATTCAAAGTAGATGGCTTAAATTATTAGCTGAAGAAAATAAAAATATTTGTTGCGTAGGTGATGATGATCAATCTATTTATAGCTGGAGGGGTGCGGAGATAAAAAATTTTCTTGAATTTGACAAAATTTATAATGATACGAAAATAATTAGATTGGAAAAAAATTATAGATCAACACAAAATATTTTATCAGTTGCATCAAGTCTAATTTCTAATAATGAAAATAGAGTCGGAAAAACTCTTTTTACAGACGGTGAGGATGGGGAAAGTGTGTATCTTGACAGTTACAGAAGTGGTAAGGATGAAGCAATTGGAATAGGAGAAAGAATTGAAAAACTAAAATCAAAGTTCAACTTAAACAATATTTCGATTTTAGTTAGGGCAATCTTTCAAACTAGAGAATTTGAAGAACGTTTTTTAAAAATAGGTATACCGTATCGAATTATTGGAGGGACTAAATTTTATGAGAGAGCTGAAATAAAAGACTGTATAGCATATCTAAGAATTGTTAATCAGCCAAGGGATGATCTCTCAATTGAGAGAATTATCAATATACCCAAAAGGTCAATTGGAGAAACTACAATTAAATTAATTTATGATTATGCAAAAAAAAATGGATTTTCATTTGAGAATGGTGCAAAAAAAATGATTGAATTAAATTTAATTAAACCAAAACCTAAAATAGGATTAAATTCCATACTAAATCTAATAGATAAATGGAGATTTGAACTTCGAAAAAAGATAAATCACGTTAAATTATTACAAATTATTTTGGACGAGTCTGGTTATAGCCAAATGCTTAAGGATAAAAAAGATTTAGAAAATGAAAATAGACTTGAAAATATTAAAGAACTTTTAAATGCAATGAAAGAATTCGATAATCTAGAAACCTTTTTAGAACACGTTGCATTAGCAACCTCTATCGATCAAGATTGGGAAGGTCAAAAAGTAAACTTAATGACAATGCATGCTTCTAAAGGTTTAGAATTTGATGTGGTTTTTTTACCTGGTTGGGAAGAAGGATTGTTTCCCCACCAAAAATCTATGGAAGAGAAAGGTCAAAGTGGATTAGAGGAAGAAAGAAGATTAGCCTATGTTGGAATAACAAGAGCAAAAAAAATTGCTCATATTTCCTTTTCTATTAATAGATTTTACCAAGGAGACTGGATAGATAGTATTGCATCAAGATTTATTGACGAACTTCCGGAAAAAAATATTGAAAAAAATATTCAATTCCTAAATGATGAGAGTGACGAATTCGATTTTAATCAAGATATAGATTATGAAAGTGAAATTAAGAGTCCTGGTTGGTTAAGGTATCAAAAAAGAATTAAGCAATGAAAAATCATCTTAAAATAAAAAAGCTTTTAAAAACTTACTGTTTAGATGCATATATTATACCTAAAAATGATGAGTTTTTTGGAGAGTATGCTTCACCTAATAGACTCAAAACAATTTCTAATTTTTCTGGTTCAGCAGGTTTTTCTATTATTACAAAATCTAATAATTATTTATTCGTTGATGGAAGATATTCTATACAGAGTAAAATAGAGAGCGGAAAAAATTTTAAAATTATTGAAATACCGTATCATTACCCAAAAAATATTTTAAATAATAATATAATAAATAAGATTGGATATGATCCTAAATTATTTACACGATCAACATTAAAAAAATATTTTGAATATAAATTTCAATTAATACCAGTTAATAATAATTTAGTTGATGAAATTTATCAAGAACGAGGAAAAAAAGAAAAAAAGTTTTTTAAATTGGATAACAAAATAGTTGGTGAAAGTGAACATTCAAAAATTAATAAGCTTTTTAAAGTTTTAAATAAAAATAAATCAGATAGTATATTTATTTCTGCCCCTGAGAATGTTGCATGGTTATTGAATATAAGAGGTCAAGATAATCCAAATAGTCCAATTCCGAATGCAAGATTAATTATAGATAATAAAAAAAAAATTTATTTTTTTAGCAATTCAAAAAAAATAAAAAATATTAAAAAGCAAATAAATTATAAAAAAATTTGTTTTTGTAAATTTGAAGAATTTTATAGTATTTTGTCAAAATTAAGTGCTAAATATTTTGCTATAGATAAATCAACTTGTTCAATTTTTTTTGAAAGTTTAATTATTTCAAAATTTACAATTAATTATTTTGAAGATCCAATTTACAATTTAAAATCAATTAAAAATAAAATTGAAATAGAAAACATGAAGTCGGCTCATATTAAAGATGGAGTCGCTTTGACTAAATTTTTATATTGGATTAAACAAAATAAAAACTTTGGATTCGATGAATTGTTCCTAGAAAAAAAATTAGAGTCATTTAGAAAAGCTAATAAAGATTATTTATATCCAAGCTTTAACACAATTGCAGGATCGGGACCCAATAGCGCAATCATACATTACAGGTCTTCAAAAAAAACTAACAGAAAAATAAAAAAAAAAGATATTTTTTTATGTGACTCTGGAGGACAGTATAAACATGGAACAACGGATGTAACTAGAACCGTATGCTTCTCAAAACCAACTCAAAGAATAAAGGATATTTTTACAAGAGTTCTTAAAGGTCATATTGCAGTTGCAGTAAATAACCTCAATAAAATTAATAAAGGTTATTTAATAGATAAAAAAGCAAGAGCTCCTTTAGGTAAAATAAATTTAGATTATGGGCATGGTACTGGACACGGAGTAGGTTTTTTTTTAAATGTTCATGAGGGGCCTCAATCAATATCAAAATATAATTCTGTAGAGATAAAGGAAGGAATGATTTTAAGTAACGAACCTGGGTATTACGAAGAAGGAAAATTTGGAATAAGAATTGAAAATTTAATTTTTGTTGAAAAAATTAACAAAAAACTAAAATTTAATAACCTTACAATGGCTCCTATAGATAAAGATTTAATAAACGAAAAGTTGTTAAATTCAAACGAAAAAAAATATTTAATTAAATATAATTTAGACGTTTATAATAAAATTTCAAAATTTTTAAACAAAGATGAAAAAAATTGGCTGAGTAATTCAATTTAATAATTTTAATAACTCTTCCTGATTTATAATTTTAATATTAAGGTCTTTTGCTTGATTTACTTTCTTAGCTGTTGGTTTTTCTCCAACTATCAAAAAATCCAATTTTTTATTTACAGAGCTTAGAATTTTTCCAGCATTTTTTTCTATTACAGATTTCACTTCCGCTCTGCTCATGCTTTCTAATTTTCCAGTAATCATAAAACTAAGATTTTTAAACTTTCCTAAAATATTTACTTTTTCGTGATCTATATTCATATGATTTGACAGCTCTCTAACAACATTTAAATTATCACTTATAGAAAAAAATTTTTTTATTGATGAAATTTGAATTTCTCCAATTCCATCTATATTTATGAAAGAACTGAAATCATAGTTTTTATCAATATCTATAAATTTTTGTTTTTTTTGCAAATGTTTAGCTATTAACTTAGCATTTTCTTGGCCTATGTGTCTTATACCTAAAGCAAATATAAATTTACTAAGCGATATGTGTCTTGATTTATCAATTGAATATTTTAAATTTGCAACAGATTGAGGACCCCATCCATCTAAATTTTCAATTTCTTTAAAATTTAATTTAAAAATATCTTGCGGGAAACGTATAAATTTTTTTTCCCAAAACTTCTCAACAACTTTTTTTCCTAGTCCATCAATATTTAAAGCATCTTTGGAAACAAAATGTTTAATTTTCTCTATTGCAATTTTTTCGCATTTATAACCATCTGATGAGCATCTTTTAACAGCATCAAATTTATTTGTTTGTTTATTAAATTCTTTTTCAACTTTTGAACCACAAGAGGGGCACTTATCTGGAAATTTGTATTTTATAGATTTTGATGTCCTTTTTTTAAAATCTACAGATATTACATGGGGAATTACATCGCCTGCTCTTTCAATCTTAACTATATCTCCTATTCTAATATCTTTTTTATTAATTTCATCCTCATTATGAAGGGTGGCATTTGATACAACTACACCTCCAATATTAACTGGCTCTACTTTTGCGACAGGGGTAAGAGCCCCAGTTCTTCCTACCTGTATTTCAATTTTTAAAATCTTAGTAAAGGATGAAGCTGCAGAAAATTTATGAGCTGCTGCCCATCTTGGTGCATTACCAACAAAACCTAATCTATTTTGGAGTTGAAGGTCATTTATTTTATAAACCAAGCCATCAACATCATATTCCAATTCATATCTTTTTTTTTCAAATTTTTCATGATTTTTAACTAAGTCGTTGATAGTTGATATCACACTATTATGCTGGCTAGTTTTAAACCCCCACTTTTTTAATGAAATTAAAAATTCTGATTGCTTTTTAAAACTATTATTTTCAAATAAACCAAATGTGTACGCGATGAATTTTAATGGAATTTTTTTGGTTTGAGAGGATTCTTTTTGTCTTAAAGATCCAGATGCAGCATTTCTTGGATTTGCAAAATATTCTTTTAAACTTTTAAAATCATCTTTATTAATATAAACTTCACCTCTAATTTCAATATTTTTAGGAAAATCTTTAAATTTAATAATACTTGGAATATCTTTAATTGTTTTCAAATTTTCAGTTATTAGCTCTCCCTCATATCCATTTCCTCTTGATAATCCTGATATTAGAGAACCATTTTTATATGTTAATGATGCAGAAATTCCATCTATTTTTGGCTCAACACTATACTCAAACTTTTCATTTAAATTTAGATCAAGATAATTTCTTATTTTTTTTTCAAAATTAATTAAATCTTCCCTATCAAAAATATTTGATAATGAGAGCATTGGAACTTTATGTTTTTGTTTTTTAAAAGTTTTTGAGGGTTGAAAACCTATATTTACAGAAGGTGAATATTTGCTACTTAAAAAAGAATAATTTTTTTCAAGTTTCAATATATCTTGTTTAATATCATCATACTCTTTATCAGAAATTAAAGGTTTATCTTTTAAATAATATTGTTCATTATGTTTTTTTATTATTTTTATTTTTTTGTTGTATTCTTTTTTGATTGAATCTTTAGTTTTCATTAAGAATTTTCGATTTTACTCTATCAATCAAACCTTTTTTATTTTTTTCTTTTTTTAATTTTTTTTCTAGATTTACATAGTTTTTATTAAAAATTTTATAAGATTTTTCGTACCATTCGCTTGATTGGTAATTATAACCCAACAAATATGCATATTTTTTTGCTTCATTTTCAAGACCGATTTTAAAATGAACTTCTACTAATCGATAAAGCGCTTCTTCGATAAATATTGAATCATTGTAGTTATCAACTACGATTTTTAATCTGTTTATTGCAGGTATCCATTTTTCTCTTTCGATATAATATCTTGCAAGATAAATTTCTTTTGAAGCGAGTATTTCATTTATTAATTCTATTTTAAATTTAGAGTCTAATGCATAATCGGTATTTGGATAATTTTTAATAACTAGCTCAAAATATTTTTTTGACTCCAAAATTGCTTTGATATCTTTTCTTTCATCTACAATTTGATCATAATAAACTATTCCTAAAAGATAATATGCATAATCATTTCTTTCATGTTTTGGATATGTTTTTAAGTATCTTTCAATTTCATAAATTGAGTCAGCATAATAATTATCGACATAATATGAGTAAGCTGCCATTAACGCGGATCTAGGTGCCCAAACAGATTGTGGAAACAATAATTCTGCTTCAGTAAATTTTTTTGCAGCATTTAAACCATCTCCCAACTCTAATTCGTCAAGACCTTCTCTGTACGCATCGATCATTTGAAGATCGATTTCTTTTTGTTCGATAAATTCGATATTACTTTTCTCTTTGGCACAAGAAATAAAAATTAAGGAAATAAGTAATAAAAAAATTGAGTTTAATCGCATTAGTATTTAATAACACAAATTAAAAAAATTTCTATTTTTATGCTATAGACTTCAGGTTTGATCTATCTAAGATTTGATATGGTAAAGTTTTTTCTTTTATTTCAATAACTGTAAAATTAGACTTTTCAGAAAATAATTTTCTAAGTATCTTGTTTGTTAGCCCGTGTCCTCCCTCTGAAGTAGTCAGAGATCCAACGATTCTATATCCAGAGAGGTAAAGATCTCCCATACAATCTAAGATTTTATGATTCACGAATTCTTTAGAATTTCTTAAACCCTCTTTATTTAAAATTTCGTTATCACCTACAACAATAGCATTTTCCAAACTTCCTCCCTTAGCAAAACCCAACTGCTGAAGTTTTTCAACATCTTTGTATAAGCAAAAGGTTCTTGACTCAAAAATTTCTTTTAGATCATCACTAAATACATTAATTTTATTCTTTTGTGTGCTGATAATTTTATTATCATACTTAATTTGGAAATTTATATCAGAAGAAACTTTAGATTTATCTAAGGATATAGTTTTGCTTCCCTCAGAATAAGAAACTTTTTTATTAATTTTTATTAATTTTATTGGAGAAGATGAGGATCTTATTCCAGTTGATAAAATTTTTTCTATAAAGATTTTTGCTGATCCGTCTAAAATTGGTAATTCTTGGGAGTTAACTTCTACAACTAAATTATCAATTCCTACACCGTACAAGGCCCCCATTAAATGCTCTATAGTTGAAACTTTTACATCATGTTCATTTGATAAAGTTGTACACAATGTAGTGTCAATAACATTGTTATATATTGGTAAAATAATATTATTTTTTTTTAAATCTATTCTTTTAAAAATTATACCAGTATTAGGTGCAGATGGTAAAAGATTAAGTTCAACTAGTTTACCTGTGTGTAAACCTATCCCTTTAAAAGTAATTTTATCGCAAATTGTTTTTTGGCTTAAAATTGACATAATAAACTTATATTAAAAAAAAATACTCTTCAAAAAACAACATTTGTTACAGAAAATTGCTATTTATTAGTGAAATATTCAAATAGTTTCTCAAAAAAACCTTTATTTTCCAGGCTCAAATTTATTTTTTTTGGTTGTATTGTTTCAATACTATTTATGAATTTTATAGTTGCATCGCAACAATCTTCTTTTTTTTGATTAATCATAGACATTTCACTTATAAAAGAAAAATCTGATCCAAATGAAAGAAGGTTTTCATTTAATACCTTTGAACCATTTCCTAAAAAATATAGTTTCAAACCATTATCAAAAGTATTATTTTTTAAAAAAGGACAATTTGAGAATAATAATTCTATAATTTCTTCAACTCGTGAATTTATAATTTTTTTTAATAATTCATTATTTTCGCCATTATCACTATTTTTATTTAATTTTGAAAACTTTAATTTTTCTAACTCTGCTGTATTATAATCTAAATCTAGTATTTTTGAGATATCTTTAGTTATATGTTTTCCTGCTATATATGTGTTGTTAATATATACTAATTTATTTTCATTAAATATAGATATCGAACTTTTATTTAAACCTATATCTATAAATGAAATATATTTAGATTTTTCAATTTTATTCTTCAAATTTAAAGAATTTATATAACTTGTGCAGTAGATATTTTTAATTGATATATGTTTACTCAGAAGTAAATTTTTAATAAAATTTAAATCTAATTCTTCAATAATAATATATTTGAATTCAATTATTACCTTACTTACTTTAATAGAGATATCTTTCAATTCTTCGAAAACTTCATCATCAATAGTAATTTTAGAAATAATAGTATGCAAAATATTTTTATCTTTATTGAATTTTTTTACTATTTGTTCACTTTCGCTTATAAATTGGTCTAAATCCTCTTTCAGAAATAATCGTTTTTCATAATTTTTTTTAAGTGAAAAATCTAATGAGTGTACAGATGTAGAGTCTAAAACTAATATAATTTCATTAAGATGTTGCCCAATATCTTTTTCAGCATTTATTATTAGTTTAAATAAAGAGTTATCTTCATTTGGAATTTTATTAATAGTAATATTATTTCTTTCTTCATAAAATACTTTTTGATTAGGAATTGATTTATCAAAAACTGCCAATCTTAAGTGACTTGATCCAAATTCTAAAATTGAAACAGGTGAGGTAATTTTAATCATGATAAAATAATTGTTTCTCCAACTCTTAAATCAATTATTTTTGTTTTATCTATATTAATATTTTTAATAATGTTTTTTAGAATCGATAAGGATTTTTCTAAATTATTAGATGGTAATTTAATTAACAGTTTATTTTTATACAAAAGATCCCATCTTTCAGATTTAAAATAATAAAATTTATTAAAATCTTCAAAAATAAATCCGTTTTTGGTTAGATCATTTTTTAAGGCTATAAAACCTTCAATGTTTATATCTCCAACAATTAATGGTAAATTAGAATTAATGTTATTTTTTTCTATTTGTTTTCCATTCGCTCCTAAATATATTTTTTTATTGTCAGAGAAATAATATGCCAAAATATTTGTTTTTTTTAATTCTATATTTATAGATGAGGGGTATTTTTTTCTTACCCAAAATTCACCAATAATATTATACTTTCCAAGTGTATTTCGTATTTCGTTAATACTTAAAGAAAAAATATTTCTGTTATAAAATTGGTTTAATGAATTGGTAATTTCTTTATTAAATTTTTCCTCTATATCACTTTTAATATTAATAGATTTTATTTTAAAAAATTTGTCAAAATTTTCGATGGAATTAATATTATGAATACTCAATAAAATAATGAATAAAAATAAGTAAAAGTATATTTTTCTTTTATCTATTGATTGAAGCGTCATTAATTATCCATTTTATTAAACTATAGAAATTTATACCTTTATATTTAGCTATTTCAGGTACTAAGGATAGCTTTGTCATGCCTGGTTGGGTGTTAATTTCTAATAAATAAAATTTATTATTATAAAATCTAAAGTCGCTACGAGTTATACCTTTACACTTTGTAATTTTATGTGCTTTTAAAGCAATATTTTCCACCTCTTTAATTTTGTTTTTTGGTAAGTCAACTGGTAGCAAATGTTTAGTTTTTGCATTTTTATCATACTTTGCCTTATAATCATAAAAATTCCTTTTGGGGACTAACTCAATAGTTCCTAATTTTTTCTTCCCCATAATTGCAACTTGTATCTCTCTTCCTGGTATATATTTCTCAATAAGAACTTCTTTTTCAGTTCTTAATTTTTTCAAATTTTTAAAAAAATTACTTTTATTACAAATGTAAACACCAACACTTGAGCCTTCATTAATTGGTTTTATGACAACTGGAAATTTTAAATTTTTAATAATTTGTTTGTAAATTTTGTAGAAATTTTCCTCATAGTTTTCTCTGAAAATTAAATATTTTGGTGAAAGTATCTTGTTTTTACTAAATATTTTTTTTGAAATTATTTTATTTATACAAATAGATGAGGCCTCAACTCCCGAATGTGTATATTTTATTCGTTCATTTTCTAAAATTAGTTGAATATACCCATCTTCACCATATCTTCCATGTAATGCATTGAAAATTACATTTGGTTTAAACTTTTTTATTTCACTTATGAAACCGTTTTTTGGATCAAGGATTTTACATTTATAACTATTTTTAATTTGATCAAATACGGCTTTGGCAGTTTTTATACTAATTTCTCTCTCTTTAGAATAACCTCCTGCAAGTATTAATATTTTTTTCTTCATTTTTTAGGAAGTTAAAATTATCTCTAATTCAAGTTCAACCCCAGTTTTCTTATATACATTTTGTTTAATAAAATTGATAAGATTTTTCATATCTTTTGAGGATGCTTTATCTTTATTAATTAAAAAATTACAATGTTTTTCCGAAATCAGGGCATCTCCAAACATTTTATTTACTTTTTGAATATCAATTGATTCCCTTATCAATTCCCATACTTTTTTATTTGTTTGATTTATTGGGTTTTTAAAAGTGCTTCCACTTGTTTTAACTCTCAGTGGCTGAGAATATTCTTTTTTATTTTTTAAATTTTCAATTTTTTTTTTTATTTTCTCTTTAATTGAAACTGTTCCTCTAAATGTCCCACTTAAAAAAATTAGATCTTTAGGTAAATTTGTTGATCTATATTGAAAAATAATTTTTGAAGAAGGTATTGTCAAAACTCTACCATTAAAATCAATAGCCTGAACGGAAATTAAAATATCTTTAAATTCTCTATTATAACAGCCTGCGTTCATTCTAATTCCACCCCCAATTGATCCCGGAATACATGACAAAAATTCAAATCCCTCAATTCCATGTTCCATGGCAAATTCTGCAACTTTTTTATCAGAACAAGAGCTTCCAGAAACAATTGAGTTATGATTTAATTTAGAGATATTATTAAAATTCTTTCCAAGTTTAATGACAGCTCCATCATAAATATTATCATCAAAAAGTGTATTTGATCCAGCTCCTAAAATATGAATTTTACTTCTTTGCTTATACTTATTAAGAAATAGGGATAAATCTGACAGTGAGTTTGCAAATAAATAAATTTTTGATTTACCGCCAATATTAAACCAATTTAAGCGAGATAAATCATAATCGAAATTTAAACGTGAATTATCGGAAAATTCAATTTTTTCTAAATCATTTAATTTCATTTAATTAATTCAGGTAGTTTCCTCATCCAGCTTGATATAGATCCAGCGCCCATCCCTATAACAATTTTATCTCCATAAACATTTTGTTTAATATATTTTCCTAAATCCTTTTGACCACTTATCATTATTAATTCAACTTTTGAATTTTTTATGATTTCTTTTGCAAATTTTATGTAATTAAATTTTAATTTTAGATTTTCTCCTGCTTTATAAATTGGGCACAGTATGACTTTATCCGCAAAATTAAAACATTTAGTAAATCTATTTTTAAGAAAGTTTAACCTAGAAATCCTATGTGGTTGAAATATAGATATAATTTTTTTTGACTTATAAACATTTCTTATGGATTTAAGTAATTCATATATTTCTGTTGGATGATGAGCATAATCGTCATAATAAATACTGTTTTTATGTTCAAATATAAAATTAAATCTTCTTTGGACACCTTTAAAATCAATAATAGCTTTTTTAATTGAACTAACTGATATACCCATTAATATTGAAACAGCTATTGATGCACAACTATTTTTAATATTATGAATTCCTACCAAAGGAATTTTAAAAGATTTTATAATTTTTTTTTTTTGATTTGGTAAATCAATTTCTAAATCGAATATTGAGGCACTACTTAAAAGTTTAATATTTTTAATTTTAAAATTTGATTTTTTGTTCAATCCATACGTAATTATATTTTGATTTTTAATTTGTTTTAGAATCGACCTATTATTTTTGTCATCAATACAAATTAGAGTTTTTCCAAATGATGGGGTTTTTTCTATAAATTCAACAAAACTTTTTTTTAAATTTTCAATTGAGCCATAATACTCAAGATGCTCATCATCAATATTTGTTATAACTGAATATGTAAAAGGCAATTGTAAAAAACTACCATCAGACTCATCAGATTCTAAAATACACCATTCCCCTTTGCCAAGTTTTGCAGAATTTCCAATTGAATTTATTACTCCACCATTAATTGTAGTTGGATCTAATTTTGACTTTGAAAAAATTGTCGAAATTATAGAGGTCGTAGTTGTTTTTCCATGTGATCCAGCTACTACAACATTTTTATATAAAGCGACTATATTTGCTAACATGTCTCCTCTTTTATAAATTGGTATTTTTTTTTTCTTTGCCTCTAATAATTCTGGATTATTTTTTTTTATTGCAGACGAGATAACGAGTATAGTAGCTTTGGATATATTTTTTTTTGTATGGCCAACTTGAACATTTATTTTGTTTTTTCTTAATCTGTCAATATTTTTCCCACTTTGTTGGTCAGAACCTTTGACATTAAATCCCAAGCCTTTCATTATTAGCGCGAGACCACTCATTCCTATGCCACCTATACCTACAAAATAGACAGTTTCTTTTTTACCTAAGCTTATTTTCATAAAAAATATTTTGTTAATCTTTTGTTAATACCTTCCCATGAAATATTTTCATTAAATTTTTTAAGATTATTTTTTACATTAATATATTCACTTTTATTAACCATTATTTGATTAATAATTTCAAATATATCTCCAGATTTAAAGTTTTTTTCCTCTATTATCCAACAACAATTTAAATCATAATATTTCTTTGCATTTAAATATTGGTGATTGTCTATTGCATGAGAAAATGGAATAGCAATAAAAGGTATGTTTAAATGGGCTAGCTCTGCCAAGGAAGACGCTCCTGACCTTGAAATAGCAATATCAAAATTATTTTGATTACATAAGTAGTTTTCATTAAAAAAAAATAAATGACTTTCTATATTGTGTTTGTCATAGTCTTTTTTGTAACTATTTATATCAAAACCTGGAGATAATTGTTGAGTTAGATTTGTTTTATATTTTTTTGATATATTTATTATTTCACTCTTAAGATGTTTGGTAAAAAATAATGATGATTGACTGCCTCCTATAATTAAAATTTTAATTGTATCATTTTTAATTTTATTAATATTTTTTATATAAAAACATTTATTCAAAAGTGGGGGAATTTCGATAATTTTTTCTAAATATTTTTCATTCAAACCTTTTAGGTTCTTATCATAACAAAATATTTTGTTTGAAAATTGTAGCAAAAATCTATTGGATTTTCCTATTATGGAATTAGGTTCGAATAAGAAAATTTTTTTTTTATATAATTTTGCCGCTAAAACTAACGGGAGAGACATATAGCCACCCGTACTAACAATAATATCGAATTTTTTATCTCTCAAATGAATTAACGACTTGATAAACGAAAAAAATAAAAAAATAATTTTTAATGGTAAAAGATATTTTTTTTCTGGAATTTGTTTGACATCAAAAACTGTTTTTTTCACTTCTTTTGGAAAATACTTGGCGCCTCTTTTATCTGTATACAGATTAACATCAAATTCTTTTTGAAGATGGTAAAATAAATTTAATGCAGGGATAACATGTCCACCTGAACCACCTGTAGATATTAAAATTTTGTTCAATTAAATACTCTCCTTTTAGTTAAATTTAAAATGATACCAGAAATTATAGAAATACTTATTATAGATGATCCACCATAACTTAAATAAGGAAGTGTCATGCCGGTTGTGGGCAATACTCTTAAATTAACCCCAACGTGAACAAATGCTTGCATTAAAAGTAATGATATTAGTCCTATAAGGATCATTTTGAATCTGTTATCGCCAGTCTCTTTAATTTTTTTAAAGATTATGTATGCAAAGAATATGAAAGCCAACATTATTAATAATATTATTATTATTCCGAATTCCTCAGAAATAACTGAAACGATAAAATCAGTGTGAGCTTCGGGAATTTTTGAGTTTAAGGTTCCTTCTCCAATTCCTTTTCCAAAAAATCCCCCATCAATTATAGCTTCAGATGCTTTTTCAGCTTGAAAATAATTACTTTTGGACCCATCAAAAAAAGAAGATATTCTTATTTTAATATAGCTAAATTTTTCAATAAAAAAAATTAAGTACAAAAGAAATGAAACAAAAAAAACAAATAATCCAAAAAAAATAAATAAATTTATTCCTGAAACAAAAATTAAAACTAGCCAAGTAAAGATTATTAAAATCGATTGACCTATATCCGGTTGCGAAATTAAAAGTAAAACAACAGGAATAATTAACATTAATGTTAATAAATATTTAAAATACAAATTGTATTTTTTATAATTTAATAAGACCGCAAGAATTACAACATAGAATGGTTTAATTAATTCAATAGGCTGAAATCTCGGTGAAAATGGAAGATCTATCCATCTTTTAGAACCTTTAACCTCTGCTCCTATGAATGGAACTAATAATAAAAATAAGAATGATAATACAAAAAAAATAATTGAAATTTTTAATAAAAAATTCTCCTCAAATAATGAAAAAGCAAACATTATTGATAAACCTAATAAAATAAATGCTAAATGTTTGATAAAAAAGTAGTAAGAGTTTGTATTTAATCTATCTGAGGCAATAAGAGAAGTTGAGGCAAGTGAAAAAAATAAACCAGCTAAAAAAAAAGAGACCACAAATATAAGAATAGTTTTGTCAACATTTTTCCACCAGCTATAATAATTGTTATAGATATTAATTTTATTTATCATCTTTTAGTTTTTAAAATTATTTTTTTTACCAATTTATTAAAATATTCACCTCTCTCCTCAAAGTTTTTAAATTGATCAAATGAAGCTGCAGATGGGCTAAATATAAGTGTTTTTATTTTTTTATCATTTTTTAAATCTTTTTCTAAAGTAAAAATTGTTTTTTTCAAATTTTGAAGGTATTTAAATTTAATTTTGTTTTTAAATTGTTTTATAAAAAAATTTTTTTTTTTTCCTATTATATAAGCAGAAATATTTTTATAATATTTCTTATTAAGAATAAATCTATCGCCTTTTTTATTTAAACCACCAACTATCCAATAAATATTTTTATAGGTAGTCAAAAGTCCAGCAGTTGCTGAAAAAGTAGTTGATTTAGAGTCATTAATAATTTTAAAGTATTTCTTATTATAAATTATTTGTTTTCTAAATTTTAAACCTTTAAATTTTTTGAGTGGTTCAAATATTTTGCTATCTGAAAATTGAAACTTTTTACATATTAAATAAATAAAATGAATATTTTTAAGATTATTTTTATCAAGTAAATAAATATTTTTAATTTTTCTCTTAAAAAACTTATCTTTATTATAATTTACTTTGTTGATTTGAGATTTAATTCTTTTTTTAAAAATATATTTATTAATAATAAAATTATTTTTTTCGATATAGGATTGTTTATTTGAATCTTGATTATAAATTAATTTGAGTTTTGCTTTTGCGTAATTATTTATACTTCCGTGTCTCTCTAGATGATCCGTACTTAAATTTAAAATTGCAGCATGGTCAGTTTTAAAGAATTTACTATAAAAAATTTGATAAGAGGATGCTTCAATGATAAAAAAAGTTTTTTCTGTAATATTTTTTTCTAACAAGGGTGGATTACCTATATTACCTACTAATCTAGCATCAACATTATTTGATTTAAAAATTCTAAATAACATTTGACATGTAGTAGATTTTCCATTTGTGCCCGTAATTGTAATTTTAGTGTTATTTCTGTAAATCAAATAAAAAATATCTAGCTCTGTAATTATTCTTTTTTTATTTTTTAATAGATAATCCTTTAACCTGCATTTTTTAGCATCAATACCAGGACTTAAAACTATATAGTCAAATTTAGAATTAGATATTTTATTTAAATTTAAAAAATAATTTTTATTTTTATTATTTTTTAAATTTAAATTGTCGTCATAAACTAGAACAATATTTTTATTTGATAAATATTTAAAACAAGATTTTCCAGAAATACCTAATCCATAAATCAATATTTTTTTATTAATGAAAGTAGCCTCACTAATCATTTATCTTAGTTTTAATGTTGCGAGTCCTATCATTGCTAGAATTAGTGAAATTATCCAAAATCTTATAACAACAGTAGATTCAGCCCACCCTTTTTTTTCAAAATGGTGATGTAGAGGAGCCATCATAAAAATTCTTTTGCCTGTTAATTTAAATGAAATAACCTGCACGATGACTGATACTGCTTCTAATACAAACAGTCCTCCTGTTATAGCTAATACTATTTCGTGTTTAGTAACTACTCCGACCGCTCCTAAAGATCCTCCCAAAGCTAGCGAGCCAGTATCGCCCATAAAGATTTTTGCTGGCGGGGCATTAAACCATAAAAATCCTATTGATGCTCCAATTATAGCTCCACAAAATACTGATACTTCTCCAACTCCTTCAATATAAGGAATTAATAAATAATCTGCAAAAATGACATTTCCAGATACATAACTTATGAAAGCAAAGCATCCTGCAACTAAAATAACAGGTACAGTTGCAAGACCATCTAGACCGTCTGTTAAATTAACAGCATTAGAAGAACCTACAATTACAAATAAATAAAAAGGTATAAAAAACCAACCTAAATTTACTATTAAGTTTTTAAAAAATGGGAAATAAAGATTAGTTTTTAAATCGGTTTCTATAAAATTATAAAATATAAATAAAGAAAGGAGAGCAAGTAAGATTTGAATTACTAATTTTATTTTTGAAGAAATACCTTTTGAATTATTATTCTTTATTTTTTTAAAGTCATCGAATGCTCCTAAAATTCCAAAAGAAAGAGTTATAAAAATTAATAACCAATTATATGGGTTGTAAAGGTCACCCCATAAGAATACACCTGTAAATAATCCAATTAATATTAAAACACCTCCCATAGTAGGAGTTCCTATTTTTTTAATTAGGTGGTCTTCTGGCCCATCTGTTCTTATAGGATTTGTAATTTTTTTTGATGAAAAATAATTTATAAATTTATCTCCAATTAAAAAAACTATAACCATTGCTGTAATTACAGCCAATCCAGTTCTTACTGTCAAAAAATTGAAGAAATTTAAAAAGGAATATACATCTGAATAACTAGTTAATAAATTATAGAGCATACTATTTTATAAATTTCGAATTATTTTGTTTAAACCTGTCGAGTTAGACCCTTTTACCATTAAAAAACTGTTATTAGGTAATTCTTTATTAATCAAATTTAAAATATCCATCTTATTATTTAAGACTCTACCTCTTATTTGTGGTTTTAATTTGTTAAATGTGTGTTTTATTAATTTCCCATAAACATATATTTTATTGACTTTTGATCTATTAATATATTTTGCAATCTCTTCGTGCAGTCTTTTTGAATATTTTCCTAATTCAAGCATATTTCCAATTAAAAGAAACTTCATTTTGTTCTCTCTATAAGTCATATCAAATTTTTCAAGTGCAAATTTTAACGACAGTGGATTTGAATTATAGCTTTCATCAACAATAGTAATTTTTTTAGACCCATTTTTATATTTAATTAAAGACCCTCTACTTTTAGGTATGTTAAAATTTACAAATAAGTTTTTATTCAATTTTTTTATATCAAAATAATTAATAATGATACTTAGTGATGACAAGATATTATCTAAGTAATTTGATAATTCTTTAGGTATCAAAAAAGATTTCATTGTTTTGTTAATACTAAAAGTTATTAAGTAATTATTTTTATTTTTTTTCTTTTTAATGTAAGTAACATTTGCATTTTTGTCTTTTTTACTAAAAGAAATTATTTTTAATCCAAGACCATCAGCCTTTTTTAAAAAATAAGGGTAATATTTATCATCTTTATTAATAACCATTGTGCCACCAGGAACGATATTATTTATTATTTCACTTTTTGCGGTTGCAATCTGCTCTAAATTTTTAAAATTTTCAATATGCGCATAAGATATATTTGTTATTAATCCTAAGTTTGGTTTAATCAATTTTGTTAGGTAATCAATCTCGCCTTTTTTATCCATCCCAACTTCTAGTACAGCAAATTTTTTTGATTGAGGAATATTAAATATACTCAAAGGTACTCCATATTTATTGTTAAACGAGTTTTTTGAAAAGTATGTTTTTGCAATTTTATTTAGACAAAAACCCACAAGTTCTTTCACAGAGGTTTTTCCAGAAGATCCTGTAATTGCGATATAATTAGCATTTAAAGATTTTCTTAAATTAAAACAAATTTTATTAAAATCATCTAATGGATTTTTTCGATATATTATTTTTGAGTTTTTTGATTTTTTATTTGTAACTGCTAAAATTGCTTTATTTTTTATTGCTTCCATTCCGTAAAGGTTGCCATCAAATTTTTTACCTTTAATTCCAATAAAAATTGAATTTTTATATATTTTTTTAGAGTTAATCGATACAGATTTGACAAAAATATTTTTATTCAAATTATTATTTGTAAATTCTTCATTTAATATATTTGTCTTTAAAGAGTTTGATAAAAATTTATTTTTTTTATTTATTGCTTGTAAAATTTTGGATTTATCTGAAAAAATTTTTCTTGTTTGATATTCTTGATAATTTTCATGACCTTTTCCAGCTACGATTAAAACATCACCTGAACCTAAATCATTTACAGCTTTAGAAATGGCTTTGGCTCGTGAGGGAATTTCAAAATATTTAAGTTTTTTTATACCACTTTTGATTTGATTTCTTATTACTTTAGGATTTTCGGTTCTTGGATTGTCATCTGTTAAGTATATCCTGTCACCGTATTTACTTACGACTCCTCCCATCAGGGATCTTTTATTTTTATCTCTATTTCCACCACAACCAAATACTATAGAAATTTTACTTAGTGGATAATCTTCTTTTACATTTAATATTGCAGTTTTTAATGCATCTGGAGTGTGCGCATAATCAAGAATAACGTTTGATTTATTCTTTATACTTCCAATTTTTTCTAATCTTCCATTAATTGGTTTAATTTTATGTATTATATTTAAAATGTCATCTATTTTAATTTTTGATAAATGTGCGGCTATAATTGCATATATTAAATTTTTAATTTGAATTTTCCCTATTAAAGATGTTTTGAATGAGTATATTTTTTTATTAATTGAAAAATCTACTATTTTATGATCATTAATTTTAGCAATATTTATTATTTTTATAAAAGATTTTTTAGCACCTAAAGTATATTTTTTTAGTTTCTTTTTTTTTGAAATATTATTTAATTGTTGAGACTGTGGAACAATTTCATCAAAAATTATATTTCCTCTATTAATTAATAATTTTTGAAAAAGGATAAGTTTCGAATTTAGATAATCTTTAAATGTTTTATGATAGTCAAGGTGATCTCTGGATAAATTTGTAAATAATGCAGTTTTAAAACTTATATTATTTAATCTACATTGTTTTAACCCATGGCTTGATGCCTCCAAAATTACATTTTCAATATTTGATTTTTTTAATTTTTGTAGTGTCTCGTGAAGTTTCACTGAATCTATTGTCGTATTATTTGTTTTTATTCTTAATTTTTTTGAAAAAATCCCGAGCGTTCCAATAGCTGCAGCTCTTTTATTATTTAAAGATAAAATCTGGTAATAAAAATTAGCTATAGATGTTTTGCCATTTGTTCCAGTTACTCCAATAATGTTTCGAGGCTTATTAGGATAATAGTTATTTGCAGCTTCCGCTAATAACCTTCTTGGATTTTTAGTCTTTATAAATAATATATTTTTTTCATTATAACCTTCGAAATTTAATTCAGAAATAATAATTTTTGCACCTTTATTTATTGCATCATCTATAAAATTTTTTCCATTTGAATTGGTTCCATTTATTGCAAAAAAAATATCACCAGATTTACAATCCTTGCTATTAAATTTAATATTTTTAAATTTAATAGATTTGTATTTATGATTTATATTTTTTAATACTTTGCCTAATAACATTTAACTCAAATTCTTAGTATTTTGTGGCTAAAATAGGTCCTATTTTTTCAATTATTTTTCCAGCAACCTCTACTGCTGTCCACCCTGCTGTATTGAATTGTGTTCCTTTTATCTTTAGACCAGACCCGTCCTTATACTCATATATATAATTTTGGTTTGGCTTAGGTTCGTCTAACATAACTATTAAGACATATTTTGGATCAGATGCTGGGAATACAGATGCGAAAGTATTAATTTTATTTCTTGAATAACCACCATCAACAGACTTTTGTGCAGTTCCAGTTTTTCCAGCTATCTCATAACCTTTAATATTTGCAAAACTAGCTGTGCCTTCCTTTGTAGTTACAATTTTTCTTAAAGCTATATTCACTTTGTTAGACGTATCTTCAGAAATTATTTGTTCATATTTAATATTTTTATACTTTTCATCAAAAATTAATGTTGGTTTAATATTATATCCTCCATTTGAAATTATTGAATAACCCTTTGCTAGTTGTAGAGGAGTCGTTGTTATACCGTGACCATATGAAGAAGTCGCAAGTTTACATTTTCCCCAACTAAATTTTAATGGTTTCCCAATTTCCTCAATATCAAAATCTAGAGTATTAAATAATCCTAAATCATTTAAAAATTTTAGAAACTTTTCTTCTCCAACTTTTTGGGCTATTCTTACAGATCCTATATTACCTGATCTAATTAAGATTTGTTCTGCCGTTAAATCTGTAGGAATTTTTTCATCGTATTCTCCTATTTGAAATTTGCTACAGTATATTTTTTTTTCTAAATTTTTAAATTCTGTATCTGGGTCGATTAAACCCTCATTCAAACCAGAAGCATATGTAAAAGTTTTAAACACCGAACCTAGCTCATAAACACCTTTGGTAGCTCTATTAATTAAATTTTTATCATTAAGTAAATTTCTCTCATTAAGATCAAAATCAGGTAAAGATAAAAGTGACAAAATTTGACCATTTCTAGAATTCATTAAAATTGCAGTAGAACCAATGCTATTAAATATATTTTGAAATTTAATTAATTCTTCGCGAATTAAATATTGTAAATTTAAATCTACAGTGAGTTTTAAATCTTTATTGTTTTCTTTTAAATTTTTATCAAAACTTTTCTCTATTCCAGAAACTCCATTATTTTGATTATCTATTTGACCAATAATATGGCTAAATAAACTCTTTT
>MDTD01101886.1_pt1 | contig 24353 bp, 24 predicted proteins | sample 811221 | NCBI WGS metagenome assembly MDTD01 (sample SAMN05326646, study PRJNA326480) | marine metagenome | isolation source: seawater | place: Pacific Ocean: South West | collected 2011 | reverse complement strand
AGATAGAAACGCTGAATTATGACCAGCTGCTGTGTCATGTCAGCTTGTCAAAACGAGGGGAGGGCCTGTTTTTGACCTCATTCCTGACCATGCTGATGATAGAGGAAATACACGCTCTTTTAGAAGATATGCGCCCTGAAACCCAACCGGTATGCAGATGTGCTATCTGCCGTACCTCTGCGCCCAAATTTGGTTGTGTGTCCGGAACCGTATCACTGACCTACTACAGCCGGCTGAACTGGACAAAACCATCTTGTCAAAAATTTCTGATGTTCTGTGATGCGTTCATGCCATTTGTTGCACAGAAAGCCCAGGACTATCTGCCCCGCTCTGACAATGAAAACGGCACCGCTTTTAACGCCAATCTATCAGACTCCAGATTATCCTTCCTGCTGTCTGAAATGGAAGAATAGAGATCAGCGATGTGTCGCCTTTTATGGGCACATAAACGTCATCTATCTATCCTTTCTTATTCATGCTATCCAGAGCCCTGTCATCAGATCAGAAGAAGATGACGGTTTGTGAAGATGCATCAAGAGGGCAGAGATATGTCAACGCGATACGATTATGATCTGATTGTTATCGGTGCCGGATCAGGCGGTGTGCGGGCTGGCCGGATTGCTGCCGGACATGGTGCACATGTTGCTGTTATTGAAGAAGACAGGCCGGGGGGCACATGTGTTATCAGGGGATGTGTGCCGAAAAAACTACTGGTGTATAGTGCAACTGTTGCTGCTGATATTGAAGATGCGTCCGGGTTTGGCTGGGCGCTGGGTGATATAGCTCATGACTGGCCTGCCCTGATCGCAGCAAAAGATAAAGAGTTGGACAGGCTGGAAGGTATCTACAAAAAGCTTCTGGCCTCTGCCGGGGCCGAACTGATTGCGGGACGGGGCCGCCTGACCGGCCCACATGAGGTGAGCGTTGGCGACCGCAAACTTACCGCCAACACAATTCTGATTGCTACCGGAGGCTGGCCACAGATTCCTGATGCTCCCGGCCTTGCTGAGCATGCGATCACCTCAACACAGGCTCTTGACCTGAAAGCTTTGCCAAAGCGGGTAGTTGTTTATGGAGCAGGTTATATTGCGCTTGAATTTGCGGGTATTTTCAACAGCTTTGACAGTGAAGTGCATCTTGTCTATAGGGCTGATCTGCCTCTGCGCGGCTTTGATGATGATGTGCGCCAGCATATGGTTGACGCTTTGGAAAACCGGGGCATTCATATTCATTCAGGAACAACAGTAGATCAGGTTTCGTCTCAAGATGATGAAATTGCTGTGACGCTCAGTGATGGTCAGACCCTATTCTGCGATAAGATCATGGCAGCTACCGGGCGCGTGCCGAACACAAGCGGACTTGGCCTTGAGGATGTTGGCGTTGAGATGAATGCCAGGGGCGCGGTTCAGGTTGACAACTGGTCACGCACCAACATCGAACATATCTATGCGGTTGGTGACGTTACTGACAGAATAAATCTGACACCTGTGGCGATTGCAGAAGGGCACGCCTTCGCAGACAGCTTGTTTGGGGGCAGGCCGCGCCAGATCAGCCACGACAATGTGGCATCTGCTGTGTTCAGCCAGCCGCCCCTTGCTTCTGTTGGGCTGACCGAACAACAGGCCGTACAAGATCACGGCGAGGTGGATGTTTACGAAAGTCGGTTCCGGCCGATGAAAAACACTCTGTCTGGCCGTGATGAGCTGACCTACATGAAACTGATCGTCGCAAATGAAAGCCAAAAAATTCTGGGCATTCATATGATTGGTCCTGATTCAGCCGAAATCATGCAAGGGTTGGCGATTGCGGTTCATATGGGGGCAACCAAGGCAGATTTTGATGCGGTTATCGGCATTCACCCAACCGCCGCAGAAGAATTTGTGACGATGCGGACGAAACGACAATCCTGAGCGTTTCACCATGCAGGTTTATTTGCACAGTGACTGGCGAGTTTTCTTTGCTTTTCAGTGATAAATCGTTATTTTACTTGCACGAAAGCCCGACAACAAAAAAAGGCAGTTTGAGTCTGAAAAGATGAAGCTGAAAGTGATATGAGCTGGCAACCTGACAGTTGGCGTAAATTTCCGATCCTCCAGGTTCCGAACTACCCAGAGCAGTCTGTTCTGAACCAGGTGGAAAAAACTCTGGCAGAAAAGCCGCCTTTGGTGTTCGCGGGTGAAGTGCAGAATCTGCGCAGCCAATTGGCAAATGTGGCGAAAGGCAAAGGGTTTTTGTTGCAGGGCGGCGATTGTGCAGAAAGTTTTGCTGAATTTACAGCAGATATGATCAGGGATAATTTCCGCGTGTTTCTGCAGATGGCTGTGGTGCTGACCTTTGGGGCATCCATGCCGGTGGTGAAAATCGGCCGTATGGCTGGACAATTTGCCAAGCCCCGCTCGTCTGATATCGAAAAAATCGGTGATGTGGAGCTGCCCTCTTATCGCGGCGATATGATCAACGGGATTGAGTTTACCGCAGAAGACAGAATACCAGATCCCGAACGTCTTTTAAAAGTTTATGAGCAATCCGCATCGACCTTGAATCTGTTGCGGGCCTTTGCCCAGGGCGGTATGGCTGATTTGCATGCTGTTCATAACTGGACAGCTGATTTTATCTCTGACCGGACTCAGGCCAAACGCTATGCGGAACTGGCTGAACGGATTGATGAATGCCTGTCCTTTATGAGCGCATGCGGCATTACTGCACAGACCAGCAGAGCCTTGGCAGAGACTGATTTTTTCACCAGCCATGAATCGCTGCTGCTGAATTATGAAGAGCCCCTGACCCGTCAGGACACCATCACTGACGAAAAAGGGTGGTATGCCACTTCTGCCCATATGGTGTGGATTGGTGATCGCACACGCCAATATGACGGGGCACATGTGGAATATATGCGCGGCATTTCCAACCCGATTGGTCTGAAATGTGGTCCTTCCCTGGACCCTGATGATTTGCTGCGTCTGATTGACAGGCTGAATCCTGAAAATGCGCCGGGACGCTTGACTCTGATCGCGCGTATGGGGGCTAATTCAGTCCGGGACAAGCTGCCGCCCTTGCTGAAAGCGGTTGAACGGCACGGCGCGTCCGTTGTGTGGTGTTGCGATCCTATGCATGGCAATACGGTGAAAGCATCTTCTGGGTACAAGACCAGACGAGTTGATGATGTTTTCCGTGAGGTGCAGGGCTTTTTTGATGCACATGACGAGGTCGGCACCTATCCCGGCGGTGTGCATTTTGAAATGACCGGAAAAAATGTCACAGAATGTGTTGGTGGTGTTGTCGAAGTGACCGAAGAAAAGTTAGGCGACCGGTATCATACCCATTGTGACCCGCGCCTGAATGCCGGACAGTCTCTGGAACTGGCCTTTCTGATTGCTGATCTTATGAAGCGCAGACGTGATCAGGAAAGCCGCTTTCAAAAAGCGGGCTAACTGTCAAAACTATTATGTCTAAACCGTCTTCATCTTTGCCGCCGGAAAACACCCGTTCCAGGCCAGAAGCATCTGAACAGCCCAGCCTGACAGACAGCTATTTCAACCTGACGCGCTCTATCGTCTTGGGGCACAAAGACAGCCAGGTGACTTACGCTGTATTTATGCGTCGGCCGGTGACACTTGCGCCAATGCTGGCGGTTGACTGGCTGGAGATGATGGCAGCAGAAAGGCAAGCAGACATAAAGATAGAACAGCTTCACAAAGAAGGAGCCTGGGTCGGGGCGGGTGAACCGATGTTTTATCTTTCCGGAAAACTTTCAGACCTTGTTGATCTGGAAACAATTTTCCTGCAACGGCTGGGCAGCCCTTGTGTGGCGGCGTGGAATGCGTATCAGATGTGTGTTGATCTGCCTGATGTGGCCTTTATGGCGATGGATGCCCGCCATTGCGCTGGAACGGATATGGCAGAACTTATGGCCTATGGGGCTTCAGTTGGTTCGGCCAAAGCAAAATTAAAGGTGGGGGCGACAGGCTTTGTTGGTTGTGCAACAGATGCGGCCGCCCATTATTTCGGTCAGGCTGCCGGGATGGGCACAATGCCTCATGCGCTGATTGGTTATGCGAATGACACATTGGAAGCAGCAAAGCTGTTTCACCAGGCATTTCCGGATCGGCCATTGACTGTGCTGGTTGATTATTTTGGCAAGGAAGTCGATGACGCCTTGCGGGTCGCCCGCCATTTTTCAGACCTGGCAGAACAGGGCAAGCTGGCTGTCCGGCTCGACACGCATGGTGGCCGGTTTCTGCAGGGGCTGGATACGCCAAGCTCTTATGCTGTGCTTGAACGAAATGTGCCAGAAGCTATCCGGGGCTATCGTTCAGAAGGTGAGCTGAAGCATCTGATGGGCACGGGGGTGTCAGCAGCGGCAGTCTGGCATATGCGCGAGCAATTAAATCAAGCGGGGTTTAAGCAGGTAAAAATTGTTGGCTCAAGCGGATTCAGTCCTGATAAATGCCGTGTTTTTTCACTGGCAAAAACCCCGGTGGATATGATAGGAACCGGCTCTTACCTCCCTGAAAAATGGTCTGAGACTTATGCAACGGCTGACATCATCGAATATGATGGCCAGAAGCGGGTCAAGATTGGCCGTGAATTCCTGCACAGAAAACACAGTTAGGCATCACAAACTGCTATGGCCGAACAAGAAACCAACCAGCTGACAATTGCTGTAATGCAAGCAAATCCCCATCTCGGGAATGTTGACGCAAATTTTGAAGCGCTTCGGCAAAAGCGGATGCGTGCTGCTGAGATGGGCACTGATTGCCTTCTGACACCAGAGATGTATTTAGCTGGTTATCCGGCTGATGACCTGGTTCTGCGCCAGGATTTTATGGACCGCATTGAGGCCGCCCTTCAGGATATTGCCGTGCTGACGCAAGATGGCGGCCCGGCGGTTATTGTTGGCGCGCCGCACAGAGAAGCAGGCCGCCTGTTCAACAGCGCATTTGTCATTGATAACGGGGCAATACAGGCCCGGCGTGATAAAGTGAATCTGCCCAATTATGGCGTGTTTGATGATAAACGGAATTTCACGCCAGGTGCGTTAAATGGGCCAGTCAGCCTGAAAGGCTGGCGTTTGGGTCTGGCTATATGTGAAGATATCTGGTTTGCCGATGTTTGTGAAACCTTGGCTGAATCAGGCGCAGATATGATCCTGTCACTGAACGCGTCTCCATTTGATGTTGAAAAAGCTGATCAGCGTTTGATGCAGGCGGTCTCTCGGATGACTGAAACTGACCTGCCCGTGGTTTATGTGAATATGGTGGGCGGCCAGGATGAGCTTGTGTTTGACGGGGGATCTTTTGCCCTTAACCGCGGCGGCAAGCTGGCCTGCCAACTTCCCTATTTCTCAGAACATCTGTCCTGTCTGACAGTCAGGCGTCTGGCTGATGATGTTCATCTCACCGGCTCAATTGCACACCCCGATGGGCCGGATGAAACATTGTGGCGGGCCTTGATGCTGGGCTTGCGCGATTATTGCGATAAAAACGGATTTCCCTCGGCTGTTCTGGGGCTGTCTGGTGGCATTGATTCTGCGATCGTGGCGGCTTTGGCGGTGGATGCATTGGGGGCGGACCGGGTTCACGCTGTAATGATGCCATCTGATTATACTGCCGATATTTCGGTGACTGATGCAGATCAGTTAGCTCAGGCATTGGGTATCTCGCTGCAGACGATTGCGATCCGCCCGGGCATGACCGCTTTTGATGATATGCTGGCCCCGGCCTTCAGGGGCAAATCCCCGGATATTACAGAAGAAAATATTCAGTCCCGGTTACGGGGCATGTTGTTGATGGCTTTGTCGAACAAGTTTAATCATCTTGTTTTGGCGACAGGAAATAAGTCTGAATATGCAGCTGGATATTCAACATTATATGGCGATATGTGCGGCGGGTTTGCGCCTATCAAAGATGTCTGGAAGACACGTATCTTTGAGCTGGCCCGCTGGCGGAATTCTGCCTTTCCGAAAGGGGCCTTAGGTCCTGAAGGAGAGGTGATCCCAGAGCGGATTATTACCCGCCCGCCTTCTGCTGAATTGCGACCTGATCAGCAGGATACAGACAGCCTGCCCCCTTATGATGTGCTTGATGAAATTCTGATCGCGCTGACTGAAGAAATGGCTGATGTTCAAACGATAACGGCCAGAGGGTTTGCCCCTGAAGTCGTTCAGCAGGCCAGCCAGCTTCTGTTCAGAGCAGAATATAAACGGTTTCAGGCGGCGCCCGGGCCAAAGGTGACTGCCCGGGCCTTTGGGCGGGACAGACGCTTGCCTCTCACCTCTGGCTTTCGCCCTCAATCAACGGAGAGCTCATGACCCCCCCCAAAGTTCGTTTTGCGCCCAGCCCAACAGGTATGTTGCATGTCGGTAATTTGCGCACCGCATTGGTGAATTATCTGTATGCCCGTCACGCTGGCGGGGCGTTCATGCTGCGGATTGATGATACTGATGACGTCCGGTCAACAGCAGAGTTTGAGCAGGCTATCCGTGAGGATTTGCTGTGGATGGGTATGGCGTGGGATGAAGAAGATCGCCAGACAGCCCGCCTGAGCCGCTATGATGAAGCGTTGCAAACCTTGCTTGATAGTGGCCGTGCCTATCCCTGTTATGAGACACAAGAAGAATTATCCTTAAAACGAAAGTCTCAGTTGATGGCCGGAAAGCCGCCTGTTTATGACCGGGCGGCGCTGGCGCTGAGTGATGCGGACAAACAGAAGCTTGAGGCAGAAGGGCGTCGGCCGCATTATCGTTTCCGGTTGAACCACGAACAGGTGACCTGGACGGACCTCGTGCGGGGTGACGTGGCGTATCATATGTCCAGCCTGTCAGACCCTGTGCTGATGCGCGAAGATGGGCGGGTGATTTATACCCTTGCTTCAGTTGTTGATGATATTGACCATGGGATTACCGCTATTCTGCGCGGTGAGGATCATGTGACAAACTCTGCCGCCCAGATACAGCTGTTTGAGGCGCTGGGGGCCACACCTCCGCAAATGGGGCATTTGGCGTTGTTGGCTGGCGCAGACGGTGAAGGCTTGTCAAAACGACTGGGCAGCCTGTCTGTGCGCCAATTGCGTGAAGAGGGGATTGAGGCACCCGCCTTGGCCAGTTTGCTGGCGCGGATTGGTACATCTGTACCGGTTGTGCCGCAGGCGTCACTTGCCGACATCATTGCCGAGTTTGATATCACCAGCTTTGGCCGGGCAACGCCGAAATTCTCGCCTGATGAGCTCACTCAGATTAATGCGCGTGTCCTGCAGCAACTGGCGTTTGCCGTTGTGGCTGAACGTCTTGCTGAGGCGGGGTTAGAGGCTATTGATGAGCGGTTCTGGCTGGCGGTAAGAGGGAATATTACCACGCTTCAGGAGGCCGGAGACTGGTGGGCAGTATGCCATCAGCCTCTGACTCCTGAGATTGAAGATGAAGAGCTGTTGGCCGCAGCTTTGGCCACGCTTCCAGATGGTCCGTTTGGCCCGGACAGCTGGTCAGACTGGACCAAGGCTGTCAGTGTCGCGACCTCAAAAAAGGGCAAGGCTTTGTTCATGCCGCTTCGCAAAGCGTTGACCGGACGCGCATTTGGCCCGGATGTCGGCATTTTATTATGCTACATGTCGCGCGAAGTGGTTGCGCAGCGGCTGGCCGGACAAACCGCCTGAAAACACGGATTAGATGCCGCGATAGACAAGGAAAAAATGACTATTCGCCTGTATAATACAAAGACCAAGACAAAGCAGGATTTTGCCCCGCTTCTGCCTGACCATGTGCGCTTATATGCGTGTGGGCCGACTGTTTATGATCGGATTCATGTGGGCAATGCGCGCCCGCTTGTCGTGTTTGATGTTCTGGTTCGCTTGTTACGAGCTGTCTTTGCGAACGTGACCTATGTGCGCAACATCACCGATGTGGATGACAAAATTAACGCCCGTGCCGCTGAGCGCGGCATATCCATCGCTGAGCTGTGTGAGCAGACCATCATCAGTTTTCATGAGGATTGCCACGCCTTGGCTGTTCTGCCTCCGGATAAAGAACCCCGGGCGACAGACCATATCACTCAGATGATTGAGATGATCACAACCTTGATCGAAAAGGGATTTGCTTATGAAGCAGAAGGTCATGTTCTGTTTTCGGTGGAAAAAATGCCTGAATATGGCCAGCTGTCAGGGCGGTCTTTGGATGAAATGATCGCCGGCGCGCGGGTTGAGGTTGCACCCTACAAAGCACATCCGGCAGATTTTGTGCTCTGGAAACCAGCAGATACCAATACACCCGGATGGGACAGTCCCTGGGGGCGTGGCCGGCCTGGTTGGCACATTGAATGTTCGGCGATGTCAGCAGATTATCTGGGCACAGAATTTGACATACATGCCGGCGGCTTAGACCTTATCTTTCCTCATCACGAAAATGAAATTGCCCAGTCTGTCTGCGCACATGGCACCTCTCAGATGGCCGCCTTTTGGGTCCATAATGGTTATGTGACCGTTGAAGGGGAAAAAATGTCCAAATCACTGGGCAATTTCACCACTGTTGAAGACGCGCTGGCCCACCACAAAGGGGAGGTTGTGCGCTTCAGCCTGCTGTCTTCGCATTACCGGGCGCCGTTTGATTTCTCAGACGCGGCTCTTGGTCAGGCCCGGACAATTCTGGATAAATTCTACCGGGCAGCTGAAAAAGCGGACAGAACGAATCTACCATCTGATCTGGATGATCTGGATAAAGAGTTCATCTCCGCTCTTTGCGATGATTTAAACACACCTCTTGCTATAGCCTGCTTACATCGTCTGGCTGGGGAAGCGAACAAGGGCGATGCTGAAAGTGCGCGCCAGCTTGTCTCTTGCGCGCGTCTGCTGGGCTTGCTGGGAGATCCTAACTGGTTTGAGGCTGGTGATGAGGATGAGGCAGATGCAGGGGCAATTGAACAGGCAATCGCCGCCCGCAATGCGGCACGTGCGGCTCGTGATTTTGCTGAAGCGGACCGTATCCGTGACGAGCTGGCCGATCAGGGGATAAAATTACTGGACGGGCCAGACGGCACGCGCTGGGAACGCGCTTAGGCGGGAAGTTCAGGACGGGGTGTGGGGCTGGAGATGCTTATTTGCACTTATCTTCTAAATACGGTACAACCCGGGACCGTTGCTGTCGTTATCTGTAAGGGTGCCGACAGGGCCAACAGAAAATAGGAATAAGCATATGTCTGACCGGCAGACAGACGATGTCATCTGGCTTTTTGATACAACGCTCCGGGATGGGGGACAGACCAGAGGCGTTGATTTTACAGCAGCCGATAAACAATTCATCGCCCAGGCCCTTGATGATTTTGGTATCGATTATATTGAAGGTGGCTGGCCAGGGGCAAACCCGACAGATGATATGTTTTTCAGCACAGAACACAAGCTGAAGACCGCCAAGCTGGTGGCTTTCGGCATGACCCGTCGCGGCGGACGGTCTGCTGAAAATGACCCAGGCTTGAACGCTATTCTGGAGGCGAAGACAGACGCTACCTGTCTGGTCGGAAAAACCTGGGATTTTCATGTCACAACCGCTTTGAATATCGAACTGGAAGAAAATTTGCGGATGATCAGCGGGTCTGTTGCAGCGGCTAAGGCGCGCGGGCATGAATCGATGTTTGATTGCGAACATTATTTTGACGGGTTCAAGGCCAACCCGGATTATGCACTGTCCTGTGTGAAAGCGGCTCAGGATGGCGGTGCAGAATGGGTGATCTTGTGTGACACCAATGGCGGCAGTCTGCCGGATGAGGTGTTCGAGATTGTCAGCGCAACCCGTAAAGCCTGCCCGGGTGTGCGTTTAGGCATACATTGTCACAATGACAGCGGGGTGGCTGTGGCCAACACATTGGCTGCGGTAAAGGCAGGCGCGCGCCAGATTCAAGGGACCTTGAACGGTTTGGGAGAGCGTTGCGGAAATGCAGATCTCATCACGCTGATCCCAACCCTTATGCTGAAGCTGGGGTACAAAACAAACATTCCTGAGGACAAGCTGCCGAAGCTGAAATCGCTGTCACGTATGCTGGATGAGCGGCTGAACCGCCAGCCAAATGCCCATGCGCCGTATGTAGGCGATGCGGCTTTTGCGCATAAGGGCGGGCTGCATGCCTCAGCTGCCCAGAAAGATCCGCGCACATACGAACATATCGCTCCTGAAACGGTTGGTAATCAGCGCAGCTACCTGATTTCTGATCAAACCGGCCGGTCGAACATCATGGCCCGGTTTAAAGAAGTTGGCATTGAGATTGACAGCAAAGATGCCCGTATCGAAAAACTGATTGCCGAAGTGAAACAAAAGGAATTTTTGGGCTGGGCGTTTGACAGTGCAGAAGCCAGTTTTGAATTGCTGGCCCGGCGCATGCTGGACGGGGTTCCTGATTATTTCGAAATTGGCCGGTTCCGGGTAATGGATGAACGCCGTTTCAATGCCAGAGGTGAGCTGGTTGTTGAATCAGAAGCGACAGCCTCTATCCTTGTCAATGGTCAGACCCATCATGAAGCGGCAGTTGGAAACGGGCCTGTGAATGCCGTAGACACTGCCATCCGCAAGGCTTTAAGCCAGGCCTACCCTCTGCTTTCAGATGTCGAGCTCATTGACTATAAGGTTCGCATTCTGCCGCCTGATGATCAGGCAAGCGGAACCGGTGCCACCACACGCGTACTGATAGAATTTGCAGACTCAGACGGCAGGAGCTGGCGCACTGTAGGCGTCTCTACCAACATCATTGACGCCTCTGTTATTGCGCTGGCTGACGGCATGTGCTGGAAATTGCTGCATGCTGGCGTGACGGCCTGAAGCCTGTCTAAAGGGAAGAGATGAGCGTTCCGCCAGACCATTTTCGCCAAACGATTACACCAGTCGTTATTTTGGCCAGACCCCAGATGGGCGAGAATATCGGCGCGACGGCCCGGGCGATGAAAAATTGTGGACTGTTGTCGTTGCGGCTGGTTTCTCCGCGTGACGGCTGGCCGAATCCGGCAGCTGAACCTATGGCGGCAGGCGCTGATGATATCCTTCATACAGCAGAGGTTTATGACAGCCTGTCGGAAGCGTTGCATGATGTCACTTTTATGGTCGCCACCTCAGCCCGTCCAAGAGATATGGAAAAGCCTGTTTATACACCACGTCAGGCCGTGGCTGAGCTGATGAAACAGCAGACCACATCACAGGCACAAGTCGGCCGGCCTGCCTTATTATTTGGGGCAGAACGTTCAGGTCTTGATAATGATGAGCTGATGCTGGCAGATTGTGTTGCTCAGGCGCCGTTGAACCCAGGTGCTATGTCTTTAAATCTGGCACAAGCGGTGTTGCTGATGGCCTGGGAATGGCGCATGGCGGCCCTTGCAGATGCCGGACTGATATCAGATGAGCCTGAGGGCCTGTCCGCACCAGCTGATCTGAAAACACGGGCCTATTTCCTGTCACGTCTGGAAGATGTGCTGGAAAGACAGGGGTTTTTCACAAGCCCGGAAATGGCGCCGGTTGTGAAACGGAATCTCACTTGTTTGTTCACACGCGGCGCACCGACTCAACAGGAATTGAAAACCCTGCATGGCATTCTCACCTTGTTTGAACGCAACACAGCATCTGCATCTGAACAATCTTGACATCCGCCTAAAAATCAGTATTCTTCCGCGCATTCCTGGGAACGTTGACATAGAGGTTTGTCTTTATGCCACGGCAATTACGCCCTACCGGGACAACAAAAAGGACATAAGCCCATGGCACCGAAAACCGAACACAAACGTCATGCCTCTAAACACAAGATTGACCGACGCCTTGGCGTGAATCTGTGGGGGCGCTCTAAATCACCTCTGAACACTCGCTCTTATGCGCCTGGCCAGCATGGTCAGCGCCGCAAGAAGCCAACTGACTTTGGTATCCAGCTGATGGCTAAACAAAAGCTTAAAGGGTATTACGGTAATATTGGCGAGAAGCAGTTCAAGAAATATTATCAGGAAGCTGTTCGCCGTCAGGGCGATACCGGCCAGAACCTGATCGGCATTCTGGAATCGCGTCTGGATGCGGTTCTGTACCGGTCCAAGCTGGCGCCAACCGTATTTGCCGCTCGCCAGATCATCAACCATGGTCATGTGCTGCTGAACGGCAAGCGTTGTAACATCGGTTCTGTTATGCTGAAGGCTGGTGATACACTCCAGCTTCGTGACAAGGCCAAGCAAATGCCGTCCATTCTGGAAGGCCTTGCCTCTGTTGAGCGTGACGTGCCTGAATATGTTGAAGCTGATCATGACAAGATGTCAGCCACACTGGTCCGTGCGCCGTCTCTGGATGAAGTGCCTTATCCGGTGCAGATGGAACCAAATCTGGTGGTCGAATATTACTCACGTTGATATCTGTCTCTGACAGCACTAAGCATTTTTGTAAAAGGCACTGGCTGGTCCGGTGCCTTTTGCTGTTTTGAGGGGTGTTTTGAGCCGTTTATGAACTGTGTTAGGCTGAGAGCAAAAAGACAGACGCGGAGCAGACAATATGACGACAGGCTGGCCTGAAGAATATTATGCAGTCATTTTTACCTCACAACGCACTGATGCAGAAATGGCGATGTATGGGGTAACCTCTGAGCGGATGATTGATTTGGCTCAGCAGCAACCCGGTTTTCTGGGCCTTGAATCTGTGCGTGAAGAAAACGGGCTGGGGATTACCGTGTCGTATTGGCGGGACAGAGACGCGATTGCGGCCTGGGGGGAACATGCCGAGCACCGCGTAGCCCAAATGCTCGGCCGCAAAGAATTTTACAGCTGGTTTCAGCTGCGCATCACAAAAGTGGTTGAAGACCGCAGCTTTGGGTTAGAGGATTTGTGAGTTAACCGCTCACCCTTGCAGAGGCTGGGGGTTTACATCCACACCATGGGTGTTCAGCATTTCCATCAACTCGCCAGTTTCATACATTTCCCGGATGATGTCACACCCGCCAATAAATTCACCTTTGACATATAGCTGGGGAATGGTTGGCCAGTCTGAAAACGCTTTAATCCCTTCACGAACGGAATCATCATCCAGCACATTGACGCCCTTGAATTTCACGCCCAGATGGCTGAGAACGCCGACCACAGCAGCCGAAAAGCCGCATTGCGGAAACACAGGTGTGCCCTTCATGAACAGAACAACGTCTGAGGCCGCGATATCGCTTTCAATTCTGTCTTTGGTTGTCTGATCAAGCATGATATTTTCCTTCTTCATTAACCTGAGACTGACCGGTGGTCAGGATTTCGGAACCCGGGTCTGCAAGGCGAGAGCATGCAGCTGGCCGCCCATACGCCCCCCGAGGGAATTATAAACCATCTGATGTTGTTGAACACGGGTTTTGCCAGCAAAAGCCGCACTTTCCACCATACAGGAATAATGGTCACCATCACCGCGCAAATCTTCAATGGTGATGGTCGCATCGGGAAAGGCCGCGCGGATCAGGTCTTCAATCTCATGTGCCTGCATCGCCATTATATTTGCCCCTTTTTGAATGGTCTGGCGTCACGCCATCATCTGGGGCAGTTTGCCCTCATGACGTGTTCTTAACTCTTCTATAGAGATGGTGACATTTTGCCCAACTGTCAATGTCTGGTGTGCTGAGGTTGTGCCGATCTGACAACCGTCAATAGCCTGTTCAGCCAGCAGCGCGGCAAACGCCTCTGCATCATCTACCTGAACGATATAGCGGGCCTGATCTTCACCAAAAGCCCAGGCCAGCACTGTATCGCCATCCGGGTGGCTGAGCGCGGCACCAACAGCGCCTGACAGGGCCATTTCCGCCACAGCCACCAGCAAACCGCCATCACCTATGTCATGACAGGTGGTGATCTGGCCAGCGGTGATTTGGGCTTGCACAAACTGGCCATGGGCCTTTTCTTTATCCAGATCAACCGGGGGTGGGGCACCGCCCTCGCGCTCGGCAATCACCCGCGCAAATACACTGTTGCCCAGCCAGCCATCAGTCATCTCTGCGGTCTGCCCAATCACAAATATCGCTTTATCCGGGGCTGTGAACCCGGCCCCAACGGCCTGTTTCCAATTATCGATCAGGCCAACCATGCCAATCACAGGACAAGGCTGGATCGCTTCACCATCTGTCTCGTTATATAAAGACACATTGCCTGACACCACAGGTGTGTTCAGAACCTTACAGGCTTTACTCATGCCATTTACCGATCCGACAATCTGGGCCATGATGTCCTGTTTTTCAGGGTTGCCGAAATTCAGATTATTGGTCACTGCAAGAGGGATTGCCCCGGTGGCGCAGATATTGCGCCAGGCTTCAGCCACAGCCTGTGTGCCGCCCTCAAACGGGTCCGCATCAACATAGCGCGGGGTGCAATCCGTTGTTACAGCCAGAGCTTTATCTGTACCGTGCACACGCACCAGAGCAGCATCGCCGCCGGGCCCGATAAGGGTATCTGCCATAACATCACAGTCATATTGCTCATAAATCCAGCGGCGGGAAGCCAGATCAGCAGATCCCATCATCTGCAGCAGGGCGTCTTTCAGGCTGATATCGCGCTGCAGCGCTGATGTTGCCAGCACAGGCTGTAATTCATTTGGCCGGTAAGGGCGGTCATATTCAGGGGCATCATCAACCAGAGGGGCGAGCGGAATGTCACAAGCCAGCTCCCCATCTTTAAACAGGATCAGCCGTTCAGTATCGGTCACTTTTCCGATTGGCATGAAGTCCAGGTCCCATTTATCAAAAATGGCCCGGGCTGTTTCTGCCTGTTCAGGATCAATGACCATCAGCATACGTTCCTGGCTTTCAGACAGCATAATCTCATAAGCGGTCATGCCGGTTTCACGCACAGGGACCAGATCAAGGTCAATCTCCATACCCAGACCGCCTTTTGAGGCCATCTCAACAGAAGATGAGGTCAGGCCGGCAGCCCCCATATCCTGAATAGACAAGACCGCGTCTGCTGCCATCAGCTCAAGACAGGCCTCCATCAACAGCTTACCTGTGAACGGGTCCCCAACCTGAACGGTTGGCCGTTTTGATTCTGTCTCATCAGAAAATTCAGCAGAGGCCATGGTTGCCCCATGAATGCCGTCACGCCCGGTTTTTGCGCCAACATAAATGACCGGATTGCCTGCCCCTGTCGCGGCTGAATAAAAAATCCTGTCAGCATGCGCAAGACCGACAGCCATTGCATTGACCAGAATATTGCCATTGTAGGATTTATGGAAATTGACCTCGCCGCCAACAGTGGGGATGCCGATACAATTGCCATAACCGCCAATGCCAGCTGTGACGCCAGAGACCAGATGCTTGGTCTTTTCGTGGTCGCTCTGCCCAAACCGCAGCGCGTTCAGCAGCGCGACCGGACGCGCGCCCATAGTAAACACATCGCGAAGGATGCCGCCAACACCTGTCGCGGCGCCCTGATAGGGTTCAATATAGGAAGGGTGGTTGTGGCTCTCAATTTTAAAGACAGTGGCCAGCCCGTCACCAATATCAACAACGCCCGCATTCTCGCCTGGGCCCTGGATCACCTGTGCACCCTCTGTAGGGAGTGTCTTCAGCCATTTTTTAGAGGATTTGTAAGAACAATGTTCTGACCACATAGCTGAAAATATGCCCAGCTCACACAAGTTCGGGGTTCTGTCCAACCGTTTCAGGATCAAAAGCCATTCGTCATGCGACAGGCCCATCGCTTCAGCGTCAGCAAAGCTCATCTCAGCGTGCGTATTCATCAGGCGACTCCCTGCAGGATAGAACTCAGCAGGGTGCGGCCATCTGCTGAATTATGGCCATTGCCCATTGCCCGTTCAGGATGCGGCATCATCCCCAGAATCCGGCCGTTTGCTGACACAATACCGGCGATATCGTCAGATGCCCCATTTGGGTTGTCTGGCCCGAAAGACGGGCTGGTGGTATAGCGAAACGCAACCTGGCCGTTCTGTCTCAGCATGTCCACTTCATCCTCTTGCGCGAAATAGTTCCCCTCATTATGAGCAACAGGTATCGTCAGAGTTTGATTGGGCTGAAGAGCGGTAAATAAAGGTGAGGTCTGTTCAGGCTGCAGCTGAAGACTGACCTCTCTGCAGACAAATTTCAGGCCGGTATTGCGGATCAGCGTACCTGGCAACAACCCTGTTTCTAGCAGAATCTGAAACCCGTTACAAACCCCCAATACAGCCCCGCCACGGCTGGCATGGTCAAGCATGGCTTCAACAGCAGGTGCGCGGGCCGCAAGAGCGCCACAACGCAGATAATCACCAAACGAAAACCCGCCGGGCACAATAATAAGGTCAACAGGATCTATTTGGCTGTCTTTGTGCCAGACCAGGGCAGGCCGGCGCCCTGTAATGGCTTCAACAGCCACCATCATGTCACGGTCACAATTCGACCCGGGGAAAACCAGAATGGCAACTCTCATGATGGGTCTGAAACCTCTATTGTATAATCTTCGATAACCGTATTGGCGAGCAGGGTTTCACACATTCTGGCGGCACGTTGCTGGGCACGGTTCGCGTCTTCAGCCTCAATTTCCAGAGTGATTTGCTTGCCGATGCGCACATTGCTGGCCTCGCTATAACCCAGCCCGTTCAGGGCATTTTCTACCGCCCGGCCTTGCGGGTCTAATACACCCTGTTTCAAAGAGATGTTGATTTTTACTTCCATCAGTCTTTCCTTGCTTTCCAGGCTGCTCACCCAGCTCAGTGTTTAGCCCTTATCCAATGAGGGAATGTCGAGGCCGAGTCGGCGGGCGATTTCGCTGTAACCATCAATCAGACTGCCCAGGTCACGTCTGAATCTGTCCTTGTCCAGCTTTTCATCTGTCTGGCTGTCCCACAGGCGGCAATTGTCAGGGCTCAGCTCGTCCGCCAGAACAATTTGAACGCCTTGGTCTGTTTTCAGACGGCCGAATTCAAGCTTGAAATCGATCAGGCGGATGCCAATGCCAAAAAACAGGCCTGTCAGAAAATCATTTACCCTCAGGCTCATCTCTGTGATGTCATCCAGCTCATCCGGGTTGGCCAGCCCCATCATGAAAATATGCTCAGCAGCAATAACCGGATCACCAAGACTGTCATCTTTTAAACAAAACTCAACCAGCGTATGCGGCAGAGGGTCACCTTCGGTCAGGCCGAGACGCGGGCAGATAGACCCGGCCGCGACATTGCGAACAATCACTTCAACAGGAACAATTTCTACTGCTTTGACCAGCTGCTCTCTTGTGCTGAGCTTTTCGATAAAGTGATGCGGGATACCCATGCGACCGATGGCCGGAAACAAATGAGAGCTGATAAGGTTGTTCAAAATCCCTTTACCGGCAATCACGTCACGTTTCTGCGCATTGAACGCGGTGGCGTCATCTTTAAAATATTGACGGATTGTTCCCGCTTCCGCTCCGGGATACAGGATTTTCGCTTTACCCTCATATAAAGGGGTGTTGGTATTCTCAGCCATCAGACTTCCTAACTTTCTGTCTGCTGGGATGTGCCGAACACACGTTCAAATATAGTGTCGACATGAACAAAATGCTGGTCCAAATCAAACAGATGATCCAGATCATCATGAGACAGATACCGGGCGATATCTTCATCTTCTTGCAACAGGCTCAGATAACTCAGACCCTCTGCCCAGACTTTCATGGCGTTACGCTGAACCATCACATAGCTGTCTTCGCGGCTTGCCCCTTTCTGGGTCAGCGCGAGCAGGACCTGCTGGGAGTGCACAAGGCCGCCAAGCTGGTCAAGATTGGCCTGCATAGCCTCCGGATAGACCAGCATATTCTTTACCACACCGGTCAGGCGTGCCAGCGCAAAATCAAGTGTGACGGTCGCATCAGGGCCGATCATCCGTTCAACAGATGAATGAGAGATATCCCGTTCATGCCAAAGGGCAACATTTTCAAGAGCAGGCACAACCGCAGATCTGACCATCCGTGCCAGTCCTGTCAGATTTTCGGTCAGAACTGGATTGCGCTTATGCGGCATTGCGGATGAGCCTTTCTGACCACTGCTGAAAAACTCTTCAACCTCGCGCACTTCGGTACGTTGCAAATGCCGAATTTCGGTCGCCAGCCGTTCAACAGAACTGGCAATGACGCCAAGCACAGAAAAATACATGGCGTGCCGGTCACGTGGAATAACCTGGGTTGAAATCGGTTCTGCGACAAGTCCCATTTTTGCTGCCACATGGGCCTCAACAGCAGGGTCAATATGCGCAAATGTACCAACTGCCCCAGAGATGGCACAGGTGGCGATTTCTGCACGGGCAGCGGCCAGTCTTTGTCTGCATCTGTCAAATTCGGCATAAAATCCGGCCAGCTTCAGACCAAAGCTGGTGGGTTCAGCATGAATGCCATGAGAGCGGCCAATTGTTGGTGTGTATTTATGGGTGAGGGCCTGGCTCTGCAGAGCAGCGCACAGCTCATCAAGATCAGTCATCAACAAATCAGTCGCTTTGGTCAGCTGAACGGCCAATGTTGTGTCCAGAACATCAGAAGATGTCATGCCCTGATGAACAAACCGGGCATCTTCACCGACATATTCTGCCAGATTGGTCAGGAAGGCGATTACATCATGCTTGGTTTCGCGTTCGATCTCGTCAATTCTGTCGATATCAAACTGACCTTTTTTCCAGACCTGCTCTGCGGCTGATTTAGGAATAACACCGAGATCTGCTTGCGCATCACAGGCGTGGGCCTCAATTTCGAACCATATTTGAAATTTTGACTGTTGTGACCAGATTTCAGTCATCTGGGGGCGCGCATAACGCGGGATCATGTCACAGGCTTTCTGTTTGTCTAAATGATGCCTCATCGTCTATCATTTTATCGCTGAAAAAGCTATAGTCAGAAACAAGATTTTGATGATAATCCGCACGAGCACACAAGATGTTCGTAAGTTTGGGGAGATTGGTATGATCCTGCGCCGCCTCGTTTTTGCTGCTCTGCGCACAGCGGCCAGCAACCCAGAAGTGCGCCGTCAGGCTGCGAAGCTGGCAGAGCGTGGTTTGCAATCTGCAAAGCCGGGATTATTGACCGCCAGCCGCAAAGCCGGGCAGGCGGTCCGTGCTGCCTCAGATGAATTGTCTGACGGGGTCCGCAAATTCAAAGCGGGCCGTGAGGGCACAGATGATGAGGTTATTCCCTCAACTGATGAAGCGAAGGCGCGTACGGGCACAAAAAAGAAAAAAACCTTTCGCAATATCACGCCGCGTAAAGGCTGACCCTGCTTCACCTTGATCCAGATTTACAATAAGCCTTGTGTTTTAAAGCTGACACAAGCACTGCCAGCAACAATCAAATGATCATGCAAGGAAATGTCTACCAGTCTCAGCGCATCATGCAGACGTTTAGTCATATCGATATCTGCCTGGCTGGCCCGTGTGGTGTGATTGGGGTGATTATGCACGATGATAACCGCTGAGGCTTGATGAGTCAGGGCTTGCCTGACCAATTCGCGCGGAAACACCGCTGTTTTGTTGACTGTTCCGGAGGATACAATCTCATCTGTGATAACCCGGTTTTGGCTATCAAGATAAATCACCATGAATTTTTCTATCTTCAGATGACCCAGACGGCGGATGCAAAAGCTTTTCACCGCTTCCCAGTTTGACAGAATATCACCATCCCGAAGTGCCTGTTCATCCCGCCGTTTATGTAAGGCGGTTACAATTTGCAGTAAGTCTGCAGCTGTTGGTCCAAACTGTTTTATCTGGCACAACACATGACGAGGGGCATTTAACAGGGCGGTGAGGTCTGGATAATGGTTGAACAGCCGTTTCACGATCGGTTTGACGTCCTGTAGCCGGTAATTGAAAAACAAAAGTGCTTCCAGAACTTCCTGATCAGACAGGGCGTCCGGGCCTTTATGCCGCATTTTGCCAATCAGCCGGCTGCGGTGTCCGGCTGTGGTCTGGTCCGGTGGAGGGGCGGGCCGCTCAACCTTTCTTTCATCTGCCATCGCACAAAAATAAAGCCTGAAGTGAATATCCAACGGTCACTATAGCGCAGCAGGCATTAATTTTTGGTTAACTGAGATAGCCTTTTTGCTTATCCGAAAAATCAGTCCGGCTGTTTTACGCATCAGCCTTAATGGGCATAAGGGGGGGCATGGCGTTGGCGTGCTGAGGTGGTGAAAATTTCCACGCCTGTTTCCGTAACACCAATAGTATGTTCGAACTGAGCGGAGAGGCTTTTGTCTCTGGTTACGGCTGTCCAGCCATCATTCAGAATTTTTGTGCCAAAGTGACCGGCATTGATCATCGGCTCAATGGTGAAAAACATGCCTTCTTCCAGCACAAGACCGGTTCCGGGCTGGCCGTAATGCAGGACTGTCGGTGCGGTATGAAATACGGTGCCTAAACCATGGCCGGTAAAATCCCGGACAACTGAAAACCGGTTGGCTTCAGCATGGCTTTGTATCACATGGCCAATATCGCCCAATGTCACACCAGGTCTGACAATATCAATCGCCCGCATTAAACATTCATAGGTAACGCGGGTCAGGTTCTGGGCTTTGACAGAAGGCGTGCCCACCCAATACATACGTGATGAATCACCGTACCAGCCATCTAGAATGACGGTCACATCAATGTTCAGAATATCCCCTGCGGTCAAGCGTTTCGGGCCCGGAATGCCGTGACAGACGACATGGTTCAGCGAAATACAGGTAGATTTGGGAAACCCTTTGTAATTCAGAGGCGCAGGGGTTGCGCCATGATCCAGAATATAGTCATGACATATCTGGTCCAGCTCACCTGTCGTAATCCCCTCTGTGACATGGTCTGTGATCATGTCCAATACTTCAGCAGCAAGTGCGCCTGCCTTGCGCATTGCTTCAAACCCGGCGGTATCATGAAGGATGATTTTTTCTTGTCTCATTCTGCTCTAATTACTCGTCATTTCATTTGCGCGACACGAAAAACAAAAAAATTTCGTCTGGACGGCTTATCTTCTGTTCCCTAAAAGCGAGACCGATGGTCAAGTGATGGTCTGTTGAGGGTCGTCGCCATCCGGTGCATCATGATCACGCACGAGTATAACAAGAAGAAAGTACCCATAGCAAATGACAAATCCGACCGCAGCGATTCTGGTTATTGGTGATGAAATCCTGTCAGGACGCACCAAGGATAAAAATATCGGCTGGCTGGCAGAAGAGTTGACCAAGCTGGGCATATCCTTATGTGAGGCCCGGGTGATTGCTGATGTAGAACAGATCATTATCTCTCATGTGCAGGAGCTGTCGGAACGTTATGACTATCTGTTCACTTCCGGCGGCATCGGGCCCACCCATGATGATATCACCACACAGTCAGTCGCTGCTGCATTTGGCGTGCCGGTTATTCGCCATGCTGAGGCCGAAGCCCGCCTTGTGCGTCACTATCAAGATACCGATATTGACTTCAATGAAGCTCGCCAGAAAATGGCTGATATTCCCGATACCGCAACGCTGCTCGATAATCCGGTGAGCGCTGCCCCGGGGTATAAATTGGGCAATGTTTATGTGATGGCCGGCGTGCCATCTATCTTGCAGGCAATGTTTGCGACGTTTTCCCACACCTTAACAGGCGGTGTGCAGCCGACTCGCATCACCATTCAATGTGCCATAGGTGAGGGGACAATCGCGACCATCATGGGGGATGTTGCGACCAGCTTCGATGGTGTGTCAGTGGGATCTTACCCCTGGTTCAAGCCTGGGCAGTTTGGCACCGCTGTTGTGCTCACTGGCCTTGATGCTGAGAAAGTTGATAAAGCGGCAACTGAACTCGAAGATCTGGTCAAGCAGAGCGGGTATGAGGCGCGCCGCGATCTGGATAATTCCACACCTGTGTGAAACAGCAACGCCCCCATTGGCTAAGATCTATCCCAGGGGCCCTTGATGCGCCGCCGAACAGACGGCACAGAGCCGCCGCGCCCTTTGGTTCGGCCCGCCCGTGAATAGCGCCCTGCGGCTTCTGTCTTTAATTCAGAAAAAGAAATTGGCTGGGTTGACCAGTCTGGTTTGTCTGTCTGTTTGTCTCTGTCAAACAAGGGCAGGTCTGCACGCTTGAAAAACGGGATCAGGATCATGCCAGTGACAAATCCGCCGATATGCGCGAAATACGCAACACCCCCGTCACCAGACAAGGCGGCTGGCGCAGCTACGAATTGTCCGGCAATCCATACCCCTAAGACCAGCCAGGCGGGCAGGCTGATGATCCGGATAAAAATCAGGATCAGCATAAACACCCGCACTGCCGCCTTTGGGTGAAGCAGAATATACGCGCCCAGAATGCCGGCAATGCCTCCACTGGCCCCAACCATGGGGGTGACAGAAAACGGGTCAATAAAAGACTGGCTGAAGGCGGCTCCCACCCCGCAGAGCGCATAGAACAAGATGAACTTTACAGGCCCCACGGCATCTTCGACATTGTCGGAGAAAATCCACAAATACAGCATGTTTGATCCCAGATGCAACCAGCCGCCATGCAGAAACATAGATGTGAAAATGCTGAGCCAGGGGCTGACCGCGGCCACCTCATTTGGCAGAGATTGGTGCCCGAACAACAGCGCCGGGACCACACCATAGCCGATAAATAATTCATATTCCGCGGCAGCTGACAAACCGGTCTGCCAGAAAAATACAAGGATACATATCGCCAGTATAAGCCAGGAAATCACCGGCATCCGGCCGGTCGGGTTATTATCAAATAAGGGCAGGAAAAACATCGGCTTTTATTCAGCGGCTGTTACTTTGCCGACGCGCCCATAAAATGTCATCTGGGCGGTTTCAGACAGGCTGATGCCAGGCTGGCTGTTATAGGCCAGAACGGCCAGATGACGCACACTGTCGTCAGCAACCGGTGTAACACGGTGCAGTGAATTCCGGCCTCTGAACAGCAACAAATCCCCTGCATCAAGGCTGAGGCTGTCTATCTGATGACGCCCGTCAACCACAGCTTCTGCCATCGCAAATCCCATTTCGCCCTCATCTGCTTTACGCACATCACGCACATATTCAAATGCGCCGCCGGCGGTTGCTGGATTGATCATCAAGGTCACCGCAAAAGAGGAATTATCAAAATGCCAGTTCAGCTCCTCTGATCGCCGCGCGTAATGGATATTCACAGAAGACAAGCTGTCTGCATATGGATACAGCGTCTTTTCTCCTAAGATGAAACATAGTGCCGAAACAAAATCAGGATGATGATAAATCTGTTTCAGCACAGATTCTTCAGCGATTTGATCATCGGTGATACAGCCCTTTGATGAGGTAAAGCGGCGGTTGCGGATATGGCCATCTTCAAACGTTTCATCACCGTTATCCAGGTAAATATTATGTGTCTGCGGCTTGAAATAGGCATGCTTCAGCCCGGCGACGGCGTCTGTCTGCACCGCTGTCAGTGCGTCTGCTGTTAAAAACCCGTGCATCCGTACAGCCCCGTGCGTATCCAGCTCATCCCGTTTGCTTGCCAGCCAGCCCGGGTCATTCAGCTGATGGCAAGACAGGTCGATCAGGGTGTGAAGTTCTGACATTTTCGATGTTCCTTTTTGTATCAGCTGATCAGCTTGACATGCCTAAACTTGTCCTGCATCACTTCTTAATGGATCGGATGTTCAACCGATTCCCAAATCAAACTATACGGAGTTCTGCCATGTCTGCCCAGACGGTAATTGACTATTATCTCTCTCCTGTTAGCCCATGGACGTATCTTGCGGCGAGCCGGTTTCGCGAGTTGGCGGCACGGCATAACGCGACTGTTCATTTGTATCTGGTTGATTTAAGCAAAGTGTTTCCGGTCAGCGGCGGCTTGCCCCTGCCACAGCGTGCCCCTCAGCGTCAGGCCTACCGGCTTCAGGAAATGGCCCGCATTTCACGCTATTTAAACCAGCCTTTAATATCCCAGCCTGCCCATTTCCCGCCATCATCAGGTCTTGCCGGTTTGGTGATGGCCGCTGCCAGAGCCCGTCTTGATATCACCGATACGTTGCAGGCCAGTGAAGTGATGATGGCCAGATTATGGGCTCATGATGAAGATATCGGCATAGCAGATGTGCTGGAATCAGCTTTGACTGAAGCTGGGTTTGACGGGGTCGGACTGGTTGCGGATGCCCAGGAAAACGCAGAGACCTATATGGCTGAAATCGCAGCTGATACGGAACGTGCGATAGAGGCAAACGTGTTTGGAGCACCGACCTTTATCGTCGATGGTGAAATGTTTTGGGGACAAGACCGGCTGGAACTGTTGGACTGGCACTTGTCTTCCCTGTAACGCAAAGGCCGCGCCTGCATTTTAAAACCCCATAGCTCGTCTGAAAAGAATCGGACAGGCTATTTTTTTATGCCTGCGTCCCTTGTGGCTGTTGCTGAAAAGCCATGCACAGGGCCTAATAAATATCTTTAGATGTTAACGGTT
>MDTD01145040.1_pt1 | contig 24356 bp, 25 predicted proteins | sample 811221 | NCBI WGS metagenome assembly MDTD01 (sample SAMN05326646, study PRJNA326480) | marine metagenome | isolation source: seawater | place: Pacific Ocean: South West | collected 2011 | reverse complement strand
TAATTGTACATTTTGCATGGACATTATTTTATGGTAAATAAATTTCAACATTTTAACAATCAATAAAACTGTTAAAATATCTAGAAAAACATGAAACAATCTATAGACAAAACCATTATTGAGAAGACAAACGCTTGGCCATTTGTTGAAGCAAAAAAGATCCTTAAAGAAAGAAAGGAATACATAGATAAAAAAAATAAAATTACTTTGCAAACTGGTTATGGACCAAGTGGTTTGCCGCATATAGGAACTTTTGGAGAAGTTGCCAGAACATCAATGGTGGTTAATGCACTTAATCAATTAACAGATATTCCAAAAGAAATTATAACTTTTTCAGATGATATGGATGGTCTAAGAAAGATTCCAGACAATGTACCAAATAAAGATTTGCTTGAAAAAAATTTAAACAAACCACTCACAAAAGTTCCAGATCCATTTAAAAAATTTAATAGCTTTGGTGAACATAATAATGAAATGTTAAAAAATTTTCTAAATCAATTTGGATTTAAGTATACCTTCAAAAGTTCAACTGAACTCTATACCTCAGGAATGTTCAATAACACTTTAAAATTAGTGCTCCAAAATTATCAAGGAATAATGGATATTATTATACCAACGCTCGGCAAAGAAAGGCAAAAAACATATTCACCATTTTTACCAGTGTGCCCAGAAACAGGCAAAGTTTTAGAAATACCAGTATTGGAAATCGATCAAAGTAATTCAAAAATTATTTTTGATAATAATGGAAAAAAATTAGAAAAAAGTGTTTTGAACGGAGAATGCAAACTTCAATGGAAAGTAGATTGGGCAATGAGATGGTACGCGCTTGATGTAGATTTTGAAATGTATGGAAAAGATTTGATTGAGAGTGCAATACTATCAACTAAAATAATAAAATTGCTAGGGAAAAAAAATCCTTCAGGATTTGCGTATGAATTATTTTTAGATGAGAAAGGTGAAAAAATATCAAAATCAAAAGGTAATGGGATAACAATTGATCAATGGTTAGAGTTTGCTTCACCTGAAAGCTTATCTCTGTTTATGTATCAAAATCCAAAAAGGGCTAAAAAACTTTATAAGGAAATTGTGCCCAAAGCAGTCGATGAATATTTAGATTTTATAGACAAATCGAAAAATCAAGAAGAAAAACAACTAATCTTAAATCCAGTTTGGCACGTTCACAATGGCAAAATTCCAAAAGAGGAATTGATAATGACTTTTTCTATGCTTTTAAATTTAGTTGAGACAAGTAATGCAAATTCAAAAGATTTACTTTGGAAATTTGTAAAAAAATATAAATCTAATATTAAAGAAGAAAATTTTCCGATTTTTGATAAATTGGTTGAATATTCCATTAAGTTTTTTAATGAAGTAATTAAGGAAAATAAAAAATATAAAAAACCCAATACAGAAGAAAAAAAAGCTCTACAGGAATTAATAAAAGCTTTGACGGAGTGCAATGATAAAATGTTACCTGAAGAAATACAGACAAAAATTTATTCTGTTGGAAAAGAGAATGGATATAGAGAAAATTTAAGAGATTGGTTCAAATTAATTTATGAAGTTGTCTTTGGAGATGAAAATGGGCCAAGACTTGGTTTCTTTATAAGTTTTTTTGGTATTCAAGAAACAAAAGAACTTATCTCAGAAAAAATAAATAATGTTTGAAAAAATAAGATCTTTAATATTTAAATTTGATCCAGAAACGGCACACGACTTAGCTATAAAGGCATTAAAAACTAAATTAGTGCCCATAAAAGTTAAAAATTATGACAATTTAAGCGTAAAATTTTTAGATAAAAAAATATCAAATCCTATTGGTATAGCAGCAGGTTTTGATAAAAATGCTGAGGTATATAATTCATTATTTAGACTTGGATTTGCTTTTGTCGAGGTTGGTACTATAACGCCAGAGCCTCAATTCGGTAATCAGAAACCAAGGGTGTTTAGACTTGAAGAGGATAAAGCATTAATTAATAGACTTGGATTTAATAATGTTGGATCCAAAAAAGCTGCAAATAACATTAAAAATGATCACCCAAAGGGTGTATTGGGAATTAATATCGGTCCAAATAAAAACTCAAAAAATAGAATAAAGGATTATTTAAAATGTTTTAAAAATTTAAATAATTTAGGAAATTATATTACGATAAATATTTCGTCGCCAAATACGGAAAATTTGAGAAGTTTTCATAATCCACAAGAATTAGAGGAATTACTTTACGCTCTAAACGAAGAAAAAATTAAAATAAAATCTGATACAAAAATTGCTGTTAAAATTGCACCCGATATAAAATTTAAAGATTTAGAAATTATTGGAAATACTCTTTTAAGTAATAACGTAGATATAGTGATAATATCAAATACATCAGATGGAACTAGAGATAATTTAAAAAATATTAATAAATTTGAAAAGGGTGGACTATCTGGCAAGCCAATAGAACAAAAATCAAATTTAATTATAAAAGAATTTTATAAAATTTTTAAAAAGAAAATTAAGATAATTGGTGTTGGAGGTGTTGATTCAGGAAGAAGTGCATATGAAAAGTTTGTTCTTGGAGCTAGCTATATTCAATTATATACAGGAATGGTTTACCGAGGACCAGATATAGTAAATAAAATTTCAGAAGAGCTTAGCGGTATTTTAAGTTCAGATGGGGTTAAAAACATTGAGGAAATAGTAGGATCCAATCAAATATAAACTTGACTGAAAAGTGTAGCTGAAATATATATCTCAAAATTATTATGTCTAAAAAATGTGAACTCACTGGAAAAATTCCTCTTAAAGGTCATAACGTAAGTCATGCTAACAATAAGACAAAAAGAAGATTTTTACCAAATCTTAAAAAAGTAAGATTTAAAAGTGAATCTTTAAAAAAGTCTCTTAAATTGACGGTTTCAAACGCGGGTATGAGAACAGTAGATAAAAAAGGAAGCTTCGACCAATTTTTAATTTCTGCAAAGCAAAAAAATTTATCGCCGAGATTAAAAAAAATTAAAAAAATTCTTTTGGCTAGAAGTGCCTAATTTTCATATATTTAATTTTTATGAATAAGACAATTTTATTATTATCTTTCACTATGGGGATTGTAGTATTGGCCTCAAATTACTTAGTTCAATTTCCAATTCATTATAATGGATTATCTGAAATACTCACTTATGGTGCATTTACATATCCAATAGCTTTTTTAATTACAGATCTTGCTAATAGATCCTTTGGTAAAGAAGTTGCTAAAAAAGTTGTATACTTTGGTTTTTTTATTGGAATTTCATTTACACTGTATTTTTCAACAAATTTTTCAGATTTAATTTCAATAAGAATAGCAATTGGTTCAGGTACAGCATTTATAGTTTCACAGAGAATTGATGTTTTTGTATTTGACAAACTTAGAAATAGATACTGGTTTATACCACCGCTAGCCTCTTCTATAAATGGATCAGTAATTGATACTTTTTTATTCTTTTCAATTGCATTTTATGCGACTGGTATACCATGGTTTACCCTAGCTTTAGGAGATTTGGCAGTTAAATTATTAGTTGCACTATTAATGTTGGTACCATTCAGATTATTATTAAAAACGTTTAGGCCGATTTAACTTATTTAAGTAAAAACTTGTATGACAAGATTTTATAAACTAGCTTTGCAACTAAAAAATTGTAACTATTAAAACCTTTTATTGGTGCTAATTCATTAACATCTGCTCCGACTACTTTTGAACTTTTACAGGTAATTTTCAAAATTTCTAGAGCTTCATCCCAAAATATCCCACCTGGCTCTGGAGTTCCAGTTGCTGGCATAATACTGGAGTCAAATCCATCAACATCAAAAGTAATATAAACATTTTTATTTTTTATTTTTTTTTTAAATTTATTTAAATCCCATTTTTTTTTATCTTTAGCCCAATAAATATTAATTCTTTTTTTATTTTTTTTTAAAATAGGTATTTCTTCCGCAGAAATATTTCTAATTCCAAAAGACACAACTGAAATATTTTTATGATCTAAACATCTTTTGATTGCTGAAGCATGTGAAAATTTTTCACCAGAATAACTTTCTCTCAAATCTGCATGAGCATCAAAATGCAAAAGAGTCAGTTTTTTATATTTTCTTATAAATGGGTTTATACATCCAGGTGTTATGGAGTGCTCACCACCAAGAGTAATTGGAAAAAGTTTTTTATCCAAAATTTTTTGATTTATTTGAGATATTTGATTAATAGCCTTTTTTATGTTTTTCTCGATTTTGAATGGTTTTAGTGTTTTTATACCAATTTTTTTAAAGGGCTCACATCTTAGTTCCTCGTCATATAATTCAACTTGGTGAGAAGCTTTAATTATTTCTTTGGGCCCATTTCTTGTACCACCACCGTAACTAACAGTTTTTTCTAATCCAAAGGGAACAACAATTGCTCTTTCTCTAATATCAAATTTATTATCAATCCCTAAAAAACCTTTTTTATTAGTTAAATAATTCAATTTATCATCCAAAAATTTTTGAAAAATTCTTTCTTTCTCTATGTTTCCATTCGGCGTTATGGTATGCGTCGCTAGCTATTAAAGGGAGTACACTAGTTGCTTCAGCGAAAACCATTTGTTCTTTTGTGACATCAACTTTCCCCCAGGAGCTTGCTTCTTTTAGAGTAGAACTGCTACAAGCTCCATCTCTAGAATCAGCAACTGTAATTTGAACAGCATATTTATGCATATCTACATTTTTGCCTAATAGTTCAGCACATATGACTGTATCTTGAATAAAATTTTTTGGTACACCTCCTCCAATCATAAATAAACCAGAACCCTTTGATCTAATTTTGATTTCTGTTAATTCTCTGAATTCTCTTATAGAATCTATTGTAATATGTTTTTTTGGATTTCTCTCTTGATGCATTACTAATCCAAACCCTGCACTAGAGTCTGTAAATGCAGGACAAAATATTGGTACATTATTATCGTATGCAACTTCTATTAGAGAGTCTTTTTTCTTGGCATTTTTCTTTAAAAATCTTCCCATTTCATAAATAAATTCTCTAGATGTATAACTTCTGGGTTCCAAATTATCTGCTATTTCTCCAATTATTTTATCACACATCTGAAGTTCGTCCTCATCTATGTAGGTGTCATATATTCTATCTATGTAATTATCTCTGAGGTCAGTGTCATTTTGAAATTGAGATCCTTGATAATGTTTGAAACCTAAAGCTTCAAAAAAGTCCATATCAATTATTGATGCTCCAGTTGCGACTATAGCATCTACCATATTATATTTAACCATATCTCTATAAACATGCATACACCCAGCTGCTGAAGTTGATCCAGCTAAGGTTAAAAAAATTGTGCAGTCCTTATCTTTTAACATTTCATTATATATTTTAGCTGCATTAGCAGTTTCTCTTGACACAAACGACATTTTTTCCATCGAAGAAATAATTTTTCTAGAATCAAAAGATGTTATATCTATATGTTCTACTGGCTTACTAAGAAATTTTTGCTTACTGTTATGACCTGGATTTTTTTTTTCAGACATTTAAGCAACAAGAAACTGGTGTTTAGTCTCTTGATTATATAATGACATTATTGGGCTGTCTTCAACTTCATAAATTTCATCAGAGAAAAAACCATTAAATTGAGTTCTAAAAGTTAAACCATAAGCACCTAGTTGACCTAATTCAATATAATCATTCTCTTTAATATTGTTTGGTAACAAGAAAGGTCCTTTCATATAATCCATACTATCACAAGTAGGTCCATAAAAATCAAATGAAGTTAATTTTTTTGAGATAATTCTTCCATTAGTAATAAGCCTTGTTGGATAAACTATATTTGGAACACCAGCATCAAAAAGACTCCCATAGGTTCCATCATTAATATAAAGTTTTTGTTTCTTCCGTAAATTTACTTTTACAATTGTTGATCCGCTCTCCGCAACAATAGCTCTTCCAGGCTCGCATATAATTTCTGGCATTTTTTCAAGTTTAAGTTTTCTTAAACTATTTTTAATTTCATCAAAATAATTTTCTAAAGATTGAGGAACTAAATCTGGATAAATAGTTGGAAATCCTCCACCTATATTTATATAATCAGGAATTATTTTTGTTTTTTTTATAATACTCCCAATTTCAGATATACCTTTTGCATATGATATTGGATGCATGCATTGTGATCCAACATGAAAACTTAACCCTACTTTTTTTGAGTTTGTTTTTGCTAATCTTAAAAGTCCCACGGCTTCAGATGTTAATGCACCAAATTTTTTAGATAGGTCTATTTCTGCATGCTCATTTGACACAGCTACTCTAACAAACAAATTTAAATCTTTAGCATAATTTGTGCTTTCTAAAATTTTGATTAATTCATCTTTCGTGTCTAAAGAGAAATCTTTTACTTTGTAGTTAAAATATGCATCTCTAATGTTTTCTCTACTTTTCACCGTATGCATGTAGCTACAGTGTAAATTTGGATCTAATTCTTTAATCGCTTTAATTTCCTCTACTGATGCTACATCAAATTGTTTAATTCCACTTTTAATAATAGTTTTTAAAACTTCTTTATTTGGGTTTGTTTTTACAGCATATAGTATTTTTCCTGGAAATTTCTTTTGAAAAAATTTTGAGGCAACTTGTATAGATTTCTTTCTTATACAATAAACTGGTTTATCAGGTTGTAGTTGACTAATTAATTCGTCAACCGTTTTAAATTTTTTCATATCTTGCTCCCCAAAAAAAATTTAACAAAAAAAAATCGCATATCAGCTATGCGAATTATCAATAATCGACCATTTATGAGATATATGGAGCATTGTAAAGTTAAATCTTCCCTTGAAATTAATTTTATTCACCCCATATAGTGGTTATGAATATGGACGTGCAAATGAAAAAAATTACTGATTTTAGCAATAAAAACTTGCTTCTCGTTGACGATGACAGTCCTTTTAGAGAAAGACTGGCAAGAGCTATGGAAAAAAAAGGTTTTCAAGTTTCTCAAGCAGAAAGTGTAAAAAAAGGCATAGAATCAGTTAAACAATCTTGCCCTGGATTTGCTGTTGTAGATCTTAGGCTTGGAGATGGTAATGGACTAGAGGTTGTAAAAGAAATTAAAAAGCTAGGTCCTGACAGCAGAGTCATAATGTTAACGGGATATGGCAATATACCAACTGCAGTTGCAGCTGTTAAAGATGGAGCCATCGATTATCTTGCTAAACCAGCAGATGCGGAGGATGTAGAAAAAGCATTATTAGCTGATCCAAATAAAAAAGCGTCTCCACCAGAGAATCCAATGTCGGCTGATAGAGTAAAATGGGAGCACATACACAGAGTTTTTGAACTTTGCAATAGAAATGTATCTGAAACTGCTAGAAGACTAAAAATGCACAGAAGAACATTACAGAGAATTTTATCTAAAAGATCTCCTAAATAAACTTTCTAAACTTTAACAATTTATTTGCTGACAAGGCAAGTATCGAAATTTTAAAGATTTCAGCCAATATAAAATTTTTTACTCCCCATACATACGCGACTTCCCAACCTGCTAAATAAACTAGCCAAGGTACTCCTGTTAAATAAATTGCGAATATAGAAAGAAAAATTAGTAAAAATTTAATAAATATATTTTTATTTAGGTTAACAAATCCCGCAATAAATACGGAAGAAATAAAACCAACTAAATATCCTCCAGTTGGTCCAAACATGTAACTTATTCCAATACCTTTTTCAGGAGTTCCAGCAAAAACAGGAAGACCTATAGCGCCTTCAAATAAGTAGGCAATTATTGTAATAAGACCTAATTTCCAACCCAAAGTTATACCAATTAAAACGACAACAAAAGTCTGCATTGTCATTGGCACAGGATAAAAGGGGACTTTTATTTTTGCAGAAATTGTTAATATCAAAGTCCCAATTAAAATTATTGAAATTTTCTTAATAATATTTGCTGATTCTATTTTTTTTGCTAATTCCATCATCACATATTACTAGTTTTTGAATAATCTTACAAATATAACTTAATAAATTCTATGATACGTGAATATATAGTATAATTAGTATAAACTAATTCATAATATTTATGTCGAAAATAAAAAAAACTGACCATTTCTATTTAATTGATGGTTCAGGTTATATCTTCAGAGCGTATTACGCACTTCCTCCACTAACTAGAAAAAGTGATGGTTTACCAGTTGGTGCAGTAAGTGGTTTTTGCAATATGCTATTTAAACTTTTAGAGGATGCAAAATCAGAAGATAACGAGGAGAGACCAACACATTTTGCTGTAATTTTTGATTCTGCTAGAAAAAATTTTAGAAATGAAATTTATACAGATTATAAAGCAAATAGATCAGATGCACCAGATGACCTGATACCTCAATTTCAGTTTATTAGAAAGTCAGTTTTGGCATTTAATTTACCATCAATAGAACAGTTAAATTATGAGGCTGATGATTTAATCGCAACTTATGTGGAGCAGATTAACAAAGCGGGCGGAAAAACAACTATCGTTTCATCCGATAAAGATCTTCTGCAGCTTTATGGAAAAAATACAAGAATTTTTGATCCAATGAAAAACAAGTTTTTAGGTCTTGAGGATATTAAACAAAAATTTGGTGTAGAACCCAATCAAATAATTGATGTGCAATCATTAGCTGGTGATACTAGTGATAATGTTCCAGGGGTCCCTGGAATCGGGATAAAAACCGCCGCTGAACTAATAAATAAATTCGGGACACTTGAAAAACTTTTAAAGAATACCCACACAATAAAACAAAACAAAAGAAGAGAAACCCTTACAGAAAACAAAGATAAAGCGATACTAAGCAAGAAACTTGTTACTTTGAAAAAGGATGTTCCTGTTAAAGAAAAGTTGGAAGATTTAATTTTAAAAAATATAGATAAAGACAAGCTATACTCTTTTCTTAGAGAAATGGAATTTAATAGACTTTTAAGTTCTGCAATTTCTACTTATGGACCAGGAGAATTTGAAGATAACAATCAGAAAAAAAACAATAATAAATCTGAAAAAAATAAAATATCTAAAGAAAAATACTTTTTATTTAAAAACGAAAAAGAAATTGAAAAATGGCTTAAAGAGGCGGATGAGATAGGAGAATTTGCAATTGATACCGAAACTTCTTCTTTGGACGCCCATCAAGCAGATTTAGTCGGTATTTCTTTATGTTATAAACCTGGTCACTCGGGATATATTCCATTAGCACATAAGTTTGCAAACAATCTGAATACTTCGAAAGTTTTAAATATATTAAAACCCTATTTAGAAGACAAAAGTATAAAAAAAATAGGCCAAAATATAAAATTTGACTACACAATTTTTTTTAAGAGAGGAATAAAAATTTGCTCCTTGGAGGATACCATGCTTATGTCATATGTTTTAGATGCGGGTAAAAATAGACATAATCTAGATACACTTGCAGATATTCATTTAAATCACAAAAATATTTCTTTTAAGGATCTTGTAGGGACAGGAAAAAAACAACTGGAATTTAGCGAGGTAGACATAACATCTGCAAAAGATTATGCGGCTGAAGATGCAGATATAACTTTCAGATTATATAAAATATTTCTTAATAATTTAAGATCTGAAAAATTGTTGCAAATCTATGAAAATTTTGAAAAACCAATGGTTGAAATTTTAGCTCAAATGGAAATTTGCGGAGTAAAAATTGATAATAAGTTTCTAGAGAAACTTTCAGAAAAATTTGGAAAGAAAATTGAGCAATTAGAAAAAGATATTTTTAAAATAACCAAGTCAAAATTTAATATTGGATCTACAAAGCAACTTGGGGAAATATTATATAATCAATTAAAAATTGCTACTCTTAAAAGAACAAAAAAAGGAAGTTTTGCAACAAGTGCATCAGTATTAGAAGATTTGGCTTTTAAGGGCCATAAGCTTCCCAAATTAATTTTAGATTGGAGGCAATTAACAAAATTAAAAAATACATATTCCGACTCTCTTCCAGAACATCTTAACCCTGAGTCAAAAAGAATTCATACATCTTTTTTGCTGGCAGCCACAACAACAGGACGTTTGGCATCAAGTGACCCAAATTTACAAAATATTCCAATTAAAACTGACGATGGCAAAGAAATTCGAAAATCATTTATTGCTGAGAAGGGATGTCATTTAGTATCTGCGGATTATAATCAAATAGAAATGAGAATTTTAGCTGAAATTGCCGATGTAAAAGAACTTAAAAAAGCATTTATTAATAATGAAGATATTCATTCCATTACAGCTAGCCAAGTTTTTAATAAAAAAATTAAAGATATTGATACTGAAATGAGAAGAAAAGCAAAGGCAATAAATTTTGGGATCATTTATGGTATATCTCAGTATGGTTTAGCAAAACAAATTGGCGTCTCAAATGTTGAAGCGGAGGATTTTTTAAATTCTTATTTTATTAAATTTCCAGAAATTAAAGATTATATGAATGAGACTATTAAATTTTGTAGGAAAAGTGGATATGTTAATAATATATTTGGAAGAAGAACCCATTTAATTGGTATAAACGATAAAAATTATAATGTTAGAAACTTCCAAGAAAGAGCTGCTATTAATGCTCCAATACAAGGTTCAGCATCAGAGATTATGCGCTTAGCGATGATAAGACTAAAAAATAAATTAACAGATTATAGCAGCGATGAGGTAAAAATTTTACTACAGATACATGATGAATTAATTTTTGAAATTAATTCAAAAAAATTAAAAGAAATCTCGAAGATTATTAAAGTTATAATGAATGGGGTTCAGTCAAGCGATTACCATAAGTTTACAGTGCCTCTTTTAATTGATTTGAATTCCGGAGAAAATTGGGGCATGCTGCACTAATTAACTTATATTGCCCTAATTAGAACAATTTAGTATTTTTATAAGTAATTTATGAAACAGACAATTGCATTAGTTGATGATGATAGAAATATTCTTACAAGTATAAGCATAGCACTGGAAAAAGAGGGTTTTACCGTTCAAACCTATTTAGATGGAGAAAGTGCATACATTGGTATAACTAGAACCCCACCTAATCTAGCAGTGATTGATGTAAAAATGCCAAAAATGGATGGCGAGGAGCTTTTAAGAAAAATTAGAAAAAAAACTTCATTACCAGTAATTTTATTAACCTCAAAAGATGAGGAGGTAGACGAACTTCTTGGCTTAAAATTGGGAGCTGATGACTTTATTAAAAAATCTGGAGGTTTTTCGATTAAAGTTTTAATTGAAAGAATTAGAGTTCAGCTTAGAAAAAAAGATACTACTAACTTAGATGAAAATAAAAATATAATATCTCATGGAAAATTAAGATTAGATCCTTCGCAATTAGAATGCGAATGGAATGGCAAGCAATTACCAGATAAATTAACAACTACAGAATTTTTAATTGTTAAAGAGCTTGCAAAACGACCAGGAATAATTAAGGAAAGATCACAATTGATGGATATTGCTTACAGAGAAGATACAGATATTGAAGACAGAACAATCGATAGTCATATAAAAAGGATTAGAAAAAAATTTAAAAAAGTCGATAATAATTTTTCTGCTATAGAAACTCGATATGGAAGTGGCTATAGATGGAATGTTAGTTAATGCTAAGTAGTTTTTTAAAAAATCTTTCAATTATTAGAAAATTTTTATTTATTAATTTTTTAATTTTTATAATTATAGGTCTTATAACAATAATATACTTAAATAGTGTTCAACCTAATTTAATTAAAGCAAAACAATCGAAACATATTGAAATTTTAAACAATACAATAGGACATTTTAATAGATTAAATATTGGATTTAATCAGGACGAAATTAGAAATTTTTTATTCTCTACAAGATTTTTGTTTCAAAATTTAGATAGGGTTACAATTTTTGATAATAATTTTAATTTAATTGGAGACACTGATACATTGGATTTGGATCCCAGGTCATTTGGTCAAACTTCGGAAGTAATTCAGATGGACAATTTAAATGAAAAGTTAAAAAATGCAGAGAAAAATAGATCTCAAATAAATGAAACAAAAGAATTTACCTTAAAAGATAGGGTTGAAAATTATGCTTTATCTAATGAAATAGGAAAGCCATTTACCTTTATTGAGGAGAATTATAATCAGTTTATTTTAGTAACTTTGAAAAATGTTTCTAAAGAAAGTGGAAATATTGGTTATATTGCAATAAGTGAAAACTCTTTAGATATAAAAGCTGCAATAGAGGAAAGAAAAAATTTTATACTTAGAACAGCTATATTAGTAGCCATTGTAATTCTTATATTTTCAATTGTACTTAATAGATATTTTCTTAAACCAATTAAAAATCTTGTTGATTATACAAAAATCATAAAATCAAAGAGTAAAAAAGAGCCAAATATACATCAGATAATTAACAGAAATGATGAACTTGGCGTTTTATCAAAATCAATAGAAGAAATGACTAAAGAATTAAATAACAGAATAAAAGCGACGGAGAATTTTTCAACAGATTTAGTCCATGAAATTAGAAATCCTCTAGCATCGCTTAAAAGTGCTTCTGAGATAATATCTGATACTACGGATAAAGAAAAACAAGAAAAACTTTTAAAAATAATGACTCATGATGTTTCTAGAATAGATAGACTGATAACTGATTATTCACAAATTTTAAAAGATGAATTAGCAATTTCATCTGAACAAATGGAGGATTTAGATTTAAAACCAGTTATAGAGTCAGTAGTAGATGATTTTAATAATATTTATATTGAGAAGAAAAATGTAAATATAAAATTAAATACATCTGGTTCAAAACACTATTTTATAAAAGGCATAATTAATAGAGTGGAACAAATAATCGCTAATTTATTAGACAATGCAGTTTCATTCAGCAAAAATGGAACCACGGTAATTGTGGATTTAGGCCAAAACGAAAATTATAATATTTTAAAAGTTTCTGATGAAGGAGAAGGATTTAAGGAGTCAGATATTAAAAAAGTTTTTGATAGATTTTATAGTAACAGACCAGACAATTTTGGAGAGCATTCTGGACTCGGTCTTAATATAGTCAAAAATCTTGTTCAAATACATAAAGGTGAAATCTATGCTTCAAATAGTCCTAATGGTGGAGCGATGATTGAAATTAAATTCCCAAAAAATTTATAACTAAAAGTTGATAATTTAATTTAAAGCTGATACATCGAGTTTCATGGAAGATTTTAAAGTAAAAGATATTAGCCAAGCAGATTTCGGCAGAAAAGAAATTTCAATTGCTGAAACTGAAATGCCTGGATTAATGGCATTAAGAAGAGAATACAAAGGAAAAATGCCACTTAAAGGCGCAAGGATTGTTGGTTGTTTGCATATGACAATTCAAACTGCAGTTTTAATAGAAACTTTAGTTGAATTAGGTGCAGAAGTAAGATGGTCATCTTGTAATATATTTTCAACACAGGATCATGCTGCTGCTGCAATTGCAAAAGCTGGCATCCCAGTATTTGCATGGAAAGGTGAAACCGAAGAGGAATATTGGTGGTGTGTTAGACAAACTATTGAAGGTAAAAAGGATTGGAAGCCTAATATGATCCTTGATGATGGAGGTGACCTCACAGCACTCATGCACAAAGATTATACAGATCTATTAAAAGACATAAAAGGTTTATCAGAAGAAACTACAACTGGTGTATTGGCGTTAAAAAAAATGGAGACTGAAGGTAAATTAATGGTACCAGCAATTAACGTAAATGACTCAGTTACTAAATCTAAATTTGACAACTTGTATGGCTGTAGAGAAAGCTTAGTAGATGGAATTAAAAGGGCAACAGATGTTATGATGTCAGGTAAGGTTGCAATAGTTGCTGGTTTTGGAGACGTTGGAAAGGGTAGTGCAGCTTCTTTAAGGCAATCTGGTGCCAGGGTTTTAATTACAGAGACAGATCCTATATGCGCTCTGCAAGCAGCAATGGAAGGCTATGAAGTAGTTACAATGGATGATATGATAGGTAGTGCTGACATTGTTGTGACCGCAACGGGAAATAAGGATATTGTAACAGCTGATCATATGAGAGAAATGAAAGATAGAGCAATCTTATGTAATATCGGACATTTCGATAATGAAATACAAGTTGAGGCACTAAGAAATTATAAATGGGATGAAATTAAACCACAAGTTCATGAAATAACACTACCGAGCAAAAAAAGAATAATTTTATTAGCAGAGGGTAGACTTGTAAACTTAGGTTGTGCAACGGGACATCCAAGTTTTGTTATGAGCGCTTCTTTTACAAATCAAACTATTGCTCAAATTGAATTATGGAATAATTCTGACAATTATGAAAATAAAGTGTATGTTCTACCCAAAAAACTTGACGAAAAAGTTGCAATGCTTCATCTTGAAAAAGTTGGAGCCAAACTTACAAAACTTTCAAAGGATCAAGCAGAGTATATAGGTGTATCAGAACAAGGACCATATAAGCCAGAGGCATATCGTTACTAAAAGTAGCAGTATTGATATTACAGATCGAAAGAGTTTATTGGAAATAACTAAAACAATATCAAAATTAATTAATCAAGGCGATAATCTTTTTTTATATGGTGAACTAGGAGTCGGTAAAACTACATTTGCAAGAAATTTTATTAACCATTTACAATATTTTAATAAAACAAATATAACAGAGGTATTGAGCCCTACATTTAGTATTTTAAATGAATATCAAATTAATAACTTAAATGTTAAGCATTATGATTTATATAGAGTAAAACAAAAACAAGAACTAAGGAACCTTGATTTATTTGAGCAAAAAGATGCTATCAATATTATTGAATGGCCTGAATTACTTAATTCTTACAAAATAAAAATTATAAACTTTAATTTTTCATATTCTAAAAACTTTGAAAATAGAAATTTGATAATTTCATCTAATTATAAAAATAAGATAGTTGATGAATTTAAATAAATATAAATTACTAGCTGGTGATGCCTCATTTAGAAAGTTTTATAGATCTTCACAAAATTCGATAATTGTATTTTCAAAAAAAAATAAATATTTAAATTTAGTGGTTTATGATGCAATGAATAATTGTCTGATTAAAAATGGTATTAAAGCTCCAAAATTAAAAAAAGAGTTTTACAAGAGAAATTATATAGAGATAGAAGATTTAGGAAATGTCTCAATTTTAAAGACATTAAAAAGAAAGAAAAATAAAAATAAAATCTATTTTGATATTATTAGAATTTTGAAATTAATTCAAAAAATTCGAACAAAAAATTTAGCAACTTTTTTGAAAGTTAAATATAAAATTCCTCAATATACTAAAGCAAAATTATTAAACGAAGCTAACCTTTTTTTACAATGGTATTTACCCAAAGTTATTAAAAAATCAGAAATTAATAAAGCAAAAACAGAAATTAAAACTTCTTTTGTTGATCTTTTTAAAAAATTAAAATTAGATAAAAAAGTATTTGTTCATAGAGACTTTCATGTTTCAAATATGATGTATTATAAAAAAAAAATTTACCTAATTGATAGTCAAGATGCTGTATATGGAAATATTGCTTATGACCTAGCCTCGTTAATTGATGACGTAAGAGTAAAAACATCGATAGAACTTAAAAAAAAGATATTTAAGATGTTTGTAAAATTAAACAGCTCTATTGATCAAGATAAATTTAAAAATGATTTTGAAATTTTATCAGTATTAAGAAATTTAAAAATTATTGGAATATTCACTAGATTGGCTGTACGAGACGGAAAAGTCACATACATGAAAATGATACCCTATGCTTGGAAAATGATTGAATATAGAACTAAAAAAAATTTAATATTTAAAGATTTAGAATTTAAACTAAATAAATACTTTAGTAAAAAATTAAGATTAAAAAAATGGAAATAAATACTGCCTTAATTTTATGTGCTGGATATGGAAAAAGATTAAATCCCATTACTTTAAACAAGCCAAAAGCTCTTATTGAAATTAACAAAATTACTCTTCTGCAAAATACTTTGAATTTAGTAACATCTTTGGGTGTAAAAGATATTTTAATTAATGCATTCTATCTTAGTGAACAGATTGAAAAATATGTTTCAAGTCTAAATCTTAATTTAAAAGTAATTAAGGATGGAGATAAAATTTTAGACACTGGTGGTGGTATTTTAAATTTAATCAATAATTCTAAACAAAATGATTTTTTAGTTTTTAATCCTGATACAATTTGGAATGAAAGTTATATTAGTGAAATTCAAAATATGGAAAAATTTTATTTTAGAAATAATGCTAAAAATATTCTTCTTGTTGTTGAAAAATCAAAAGGTTTTGATCAAAGAATGAATGGTGATTTTTTTCTAGAAAGTAATATTTTACAAAAACTAGATAATAATAATTTTATCTTTACGGGCTGTCAAATATTAAACAAAAGTATTTTTGAAAGCTATAAAATTGAAAAATTCTCTATGAATAAAATATGGGAAGAAATGATTAAAAAAAAAAAATTATACGGGTATAAAAGTGAGGAAAGATTTACTCATTTAACTGACATAGAAATTTACAAGAAACTTACTAAAATTTAATTAAATCTTTGGCTCTAGAAGCATCAAGGTACTTTGCTTTTTTTACTTTTTTTATATCAAAAGTTATTAAAAGTGGATTTCCTGTTGGAATTTCTAATTTAGAAATTGTTTCATTGTCGATATCAAATAGATATTTACATAATGCTCTAATAGAATTTCCATGTGCAGCTATTAAAATATTTTTATCCAAATTTTTTTCAATGTTATCCACGTAATATTTAACAACCCTATCGTAAGTATCCTTTAAAGACTCCGTATCGGGTAATCTATCTTTTGGAATGTCTTTATATATTTCAATATTAACAGGGTGATAGGGATTATATTTACTTAATGGTTCAGGGGGCACGTTCCAAGATCTTCTGAAACTAAAAATTTTATCCTCCCCATATTTTTTTTTCATATCGTCTTTGTTTAATCCTGTGAGCTCACCATAATGTCTTTCGTTAAGTTCCCAAGCTTTTAAAATTTTTTCATTTTTTACTCTCAAAGTATTTAAAATTAGCTTCAAAGTATTAATAGCTCTTTTTTGATACGAGGAATAAAAATGAGTAATTTTTATATTTAAATCTTTAATTAACTCACCAGCTTTACATGCCTCCAGCTTTCCATTAGCTGTTAGATCGACATCTACCCATCCAGTAAATCTATTTTGTGAATTCCATTCACTTTGACCATGTCTGACTAATATTAAATGACTCATGTTTCATTTTTATTTATAAGATTTATATGAAAATAACAAAAATTTTTTTTCATATACTAAATATAGTATTTATAATACTTTATCTTTATCCAGGAAGCTTACTTGGCCTTTTGTTGTATGGTAATATAAATAAACAACCACAAGTTACCCCAGATTTTTATTTTTCCTCAAATCATGCATATGCTTTTATTGCAATAACCTTATACGGTTTGATGATCGATATTAATAAAAAAAATATTATTATTTATTTTATATTTATATCAATTTTTTTAGAGCTGGCTCACTTAGTTATTCCAAACAGATCATTCCAATTTAGTGACTTATTTGGTAATATCATTGGAGTACTAATATCAATTTTAATAATAAAATTTTATAATTACTTGGAGAAAAAATGAGTTCATTTGACGAAAGACAAAAAGGTTTTGAAAAAAAATTTGCCCATGATGAAGAATTAGAATTTAAAATAAGCGCTAGGAAAAATAAATATTTAGGTGAATGGGCATCAAAAATCCTAGGCTACACAGATGACATGGAAAAAGAGTATATTCAGTCTGTTATAAAAGCTGATTTTGCAGAAGCGGGTGATGGTGATGTTTTTAGAAAATTAAAAGAGGATTTAAAAAATCATAACATTTCAGATGAAGAGATCAGAAAAACAATGGATGAGCTTAATGAAAAAGCTAAATCTGAATTTAAATAGTTTGATAATTATTTATTTTTGTATTTTATCTTCTGCTATAAGTTCAGAAAAAAATGTTGCTATAGGTAAAGCGAGTGTAATAGACGGCGATACAATTATAATTAAGGGGGAAAAAATAAGATTCTCAGGAATTGATACTCCTGAAAGAAATAAACCTGGTCATAATTTTTCAAAAATTAAACTAAAAAAAAAAATAGGTAAAAATATTGTTGTATGTATAAGAGAGCCAAAATTAGATCCTTGGAAAAGAACAGTAGCTGAATGTTTTATAGGACAAGAAAGTATCTCATCTTATATGGTAAAAAATGGTTATGCTTGCGATTATGTTAAGTATTCAAAAAAAAAATATGCTAAAGAACAAGAATATGCGAAATCAAAAAAATTAGGAATCTGGAATATGAATTTTGAATCATCCTGGGAAAAAAAATGTGGATAGAAAGTGAAAAATAATTTTTTATTTGTTTTATTATTTTTTTTAGTTTCTTGTTCATCAATTCCAAAAAACACTACAGATGGTTGTTCTATATTTTCGGAAAGATATCTTTGGTACAAACATGCAAAAAAAACTGAGAAAAAATGGGGAACTCCTATTAGTCTACAGTTAGGAATAATTAAAATGGAATCCGATTTTGATTGGCTGGCAAAACCACCTCGTCATAAACTTTTTAAAGTTATTCCGTATAAAAGAAAGTCTAGCTCTTTAGGTTATTCTCAGGCAGTCAAAGGAACATGGGAGCAGTATAAAAATGAAACAAACAATCCTTTAGCAACAAGAGTACGATTTAAGGACAGTGTTGACTTTATTGGTTGGTATACAAATAAAACAGAAAAAATACTTAAAATTTCTAAAAAAGACTCTTTTAGACAATATATTGCCTATCACGAAGGGTGGGGAAATTATAAAAATTATAAAAAAAATTCAAAAGTTGTCTCTTTAGCAAAAAGAGTAGAAAAACAAACAAACAAATATAGGAAACAACTTTCTGACTGTAGAAAAAAATTAAATAAGAATAGGTATATTATTTTTTAACGAAGTTCTTTTTTAAGTTCAATATCAACAGCGTCAATTCTTTTAGTATTTTTTGCTAAAGCCAAATACATTGTTGGAGTAACATATAGAGTAAAAAATGTTGAGATGATCATTCCACCAAGAATTGTTGATCCAACTGCAAGTCTTGATCCTTCACCTGCGCCAGGTCCAAAATTACCTATTACAAGAGGCAACATGGCAATCATAGTACTTAATGATGTCATAATGATTGGTCTAAACCTTATACTACATGCATCTTTAATTGCACTTTCGATATTTTTGCCTGTTGTTCTAATTTGATTTGCGTAATCAACTATTAAAATACTATTTTTTGTAGATATACCGATCAAAATAATTAAGGCGATTTGTGAGAAAATATTTATTGAACTGTTCAGAAATAAAATAAATATTAATCCACCTAATATTGCTAATGGAACAGTTAAAACTATAATAAATGGATGAACAAAGGAATTGAAAGTTGCTGCCATTACTAAATAAGCAGTCAATAGCGCTAACGCAAAAATAATAAAAAGCTCATTACTTGTTTCTTTTACTTCTTCAGATTTTCCTTTCCAAGCGATTTGATTTTGTGGAGCAACTTCTGCAATTGTATTTTCTAAATATTTAATTGCTTCGGGTAAAGAATAGTCTTCAGATATATTTGCTGAAATTGTTACAGCTCTTTGTCTATTATATCTAGCGAGTTCTTTTGCTGTTCCTTCTTCTTTAAAATCAACTAAATTTACTAATGAGACTAATTTTCCGTTAGTTTCTGACCTCACAAAAATTTTTGATATTCCCTCCTTATTCCTTCTATCAGATAAATATTGTTGAAGTATAATTGGGTATTCTTTTCCTAGCTTATTAAAAGTTGTAACTCTTTTTCCTCCATACAAAGTTTCTAGAGTTCTACCAATTGATTCTGCAGAAACTCCAAGATCCTTTGCTTTATTTTTGTTTATTACAAGTTTTACTTCTGGTTTATTTCTAGAGTAATCAGATTCAATTCTTGATAAGTTTGAATTTCTTCTTAATTTTCCTATTAACTCATTTTGTATTTTCTCAAGTTCCTCATAAGTGGTTCCATAAATCACCATCTGTACTGGCTTGTTATAACTTGAAATTCTAATCGATTGTGGGGAAATTGGAAATGCAACTGCCTGCGGTACGGTTACTATTTTTCCAATTGCTTGTCTCATTACAGTTTGAGAATCTTGATTTCTATTTTTCCAATGATCTAGTAGCGCAATGATTATGAAGCTATTGTAAGAATTTGCAGATGTACCAAAGCCTGGCACACGCATAATAAATCTTTCATATGGACTATCATCTGCTTGAAGAAGTGGAATTAATCTCTGTTCAATGATTTGAGCTTTTTCCTCAGTATATTCAAATGAACTTCCCTCATCAGTAAATCCAATGATTAAGTATGCACCTCTATCCTCCATGGGAAGCAACTCTTTTTTAGAAAAATTAAAAAGTAAAACTGATGAAATAACAACAAATATTATAAAAAAGGTAATAGTTTTCGTTTTGTTTAAAGTGACTGACAATGTTTCCTCATAAAATTTTGAAAAGTTTAAAAACCAACTTTCAAACTTTTTAATTATAAAATTTTTATTGTTTTTTTTAGTTAAAAATTTACTACCGAGCATTGGAGAAAGAGTTAAAGCAACAAACGATGATACAACAATTGAAAAAGATAGTGCAATTGCTGTTTCCCTAAATAAAGTTCCAGAAATTCCTTCTATAAAGATTAATGGTAAAAATACAGCAATCAAAATTAAAGTTGTTGCTATAATAGCAAAAGTAATTTGTTTGGACCCTTTATACGCTGCAACTAATGGTGTTTCACCATTTTCTATTCTTCTGTAGATTGCATCTGTCATTATAACAGAGTCATCAGTAATTATTCCTATTGCAAGTATAAAACTTAACAGAACAAATATATTTATTGATAATCCAAAAATATAAATTCCCAGGAATGAAGCAATCAAACTTACTGGTAAAGCAATTGCAGGTACAATTACAGCTTTTAAATTTCCAAGGAATAAATAAATAATCAATACTACTAAGACGAAAGCAATCATAAGCGTCTTGTAGACTTCATTTATTGCAGCCCCCACATAAGTTGCTCTATTAAATGCTATTTCAAGATCTAGACCATCAGGAAGAGTTTTTTTAACTTCCTTAATCTTTTTTTTGATTTCTCTCGAGAGTTCCACTGTTGATGCTCCACTTTTAGCGTAAATTCCAATACCTACTGTTTTTAAATTTAATTGATCTTTCCTTTGTGCTTTAAATAGTGTTTTTTCTGATACAGGTCCAAATTCCACATTTGCAATGTCCGAAAGAACAATTGTGCGCTTGCTAGTTTTTTTTATGGGTAATTGTTTAATTGTTTCTACGTTATTATAAGACTTATCTAAATTAAGAGTTAGATCAATATTATCAGCTTCTAAAGTGCCTGCAGGAAGTCTAACATTCTCACCTCTTAAAGCTCCTTCTACTTCTTGAACAGTCAAATCATTAGCAGCTAGTTTCACAGGATCTATCCACACTCTAATACTTAGTTCTCTAAGTCCTCCTACTAAAATTCTGCCAACATTTTTAACACTTGAAAATGTATCTATTAAATACCTATCAGCATAATCTCCTAGTTCTAAATCACTCCAAGTAGGAGATGAAAGCGCTAGCCACATAGTTGTTGTAAATCCTGCTGCTCTTTTTAATATTTGTGGTGGGTCAGACTCGCTTGGCAAATTATCAACAACTCTTGCCACCCTTTCTCTTATATCGTTAGCAGCATTATCTAGGTCTATGCTTGTATCAAATTCAATATTAATTGTACTTCTTCCATTTTCTGATTTTGATTCGATATTTTTAATTCCCTCTGCACCTCCAATTACATCCTCTATTACTTGAGTTACTTCTTGATCAACTATTGGTGCGGCTGCTGATGAGTAGTCTACTTGAACTTGTACTACTGGTGGCTGTATACCAGCTGGTAATTCTCTAACTGGCAGTTTCCAAAAAACAAAAATACCAAAAGTAATTAGAATTAAAGACATTACCCATGATACAACTGGTCTTCTAATACTTAAGTCGGTAATAAACATTTAGTTAATTTTTATTTTCTTTCTTTTTCCAGCTCGATTGACTTTTTTCTTCACCTTCTACAATTGGATTTATTTTTGCTCTTGGATATACTTTTTTTAACCCTTCAGCGACTATTACATCACCTTCATCAAGTCCGGATAAAATTTCAATTTTACCCTGACTACGGTTGCCAATCTGAACTTCTATTTTATTAGCTATATTTTCTGGAGATACTTTATAAACAAAAGCTTTTTCACCTTCCATTATAATGCTTGTATCTGGCACACCCAATGAATTTCTCGTATTAAACATGATACTGACTTCTAAAAGAGATCCAGATATTAATTCCAGATCTGAATTGTCAATTTTTATTCTTGTAAGTAAGCTTCTTGTATCTGCATTAATTCGGCTTGAAATAAAATCGATTTCGCCGTTAAAGGTTTTATTCTTAAAACTGGACACTTTTGCTTCTATTGGCAAACCTTTTTCAACAACAGATGAATAATTCTCTGGTATTTTTATATCTGAATAAATTATTTTAGTATCATCTAGGGTAATAATAATTGTTTTATCAGAAACAAATATATCTTCTGTTAAACCTGTGTAACCCACAACACCACCAAAGGGAGCTATGATATCTCCACTTTTAAGTTTTACTATTATGTCGCCTTTATTAACATATTTATTAAGTTCTAAATCATCTAAAAGATCATCCTTTTTTATCCTAAATGAGTCATTTCTATTTGATACGGCTGTACCAAATGTTTCAATTTTTTCAAAAAATGTACTTTCCACTACTTCTGTTACCATGATTCCTGGCGGCGGTATCTTTCCAAACTTTTTCTTAAAATGATTTCCAATCATTGTTCTTGCAATGATTACCGATGCAATTATTAGAAAGAAAATAATTACAATTGATAAAATTTTAGTTGATCTTTTCATTTAATTAATCCGTATTCACTCCATGAGCCATCATAAATAGTAGGAATATATTTATTATTAATCAAGGAATATGCAAGGGCTAAAACTGAGGCAGTAACACCTGAACCACAGCTAAAAACTATATTATTATCTTGAGTATCTATTACTTCGTTAAAAATTTGATTTAGCTCATCAATATTCTTAAAAGTATTATTATTTTTATTTATTATTCTGGTAAATGGTAAACAGCTTGACCCTTCTATAGATCCACTTTTTACATTTGGTCTTATCTCAGGAACTATTCCTTTAAACCTTTCATAACTTCTTGCATCAACTACTTTAAATTTTTTCAAATTTATATTTTTATCAATTTCAAATTTAGATTTTACCATCTTTTTTTTTTCTAAAGCCCTATATCTACTTTTGTTAATAATTGTTTTATAATTAACAGTAGGCTTTCCCTCATGTTTCCATTTTTTTAATCCGCCGTCTAATACAGAAACTAATGAAGCATCATGACCAAAATATCTAAAAGTATACCAGCATCTACAAGAACTAATTACATCTGAATTATCGTATATAATTATATTATCAGTATTTGATATTCCTAAATTAGAAACTATATCTTCCCATACTTCAGCTGTAGGCAACATATGTGGCAAGTTAGTTTTTTGGCTTGAATTTTTATCTATATCAAAAAAAATAGAATTTATAATATGTTCATTATAATATTCTTTAATTGCGTTTCTATTTTGATTAGGCAAGTGCCATGAACTATCAATTATTTTTACTTTGTCTATATTGTTTTTCAACCATTCAGTAGTAACTATAGACATTAAAATTTATTTTTATATAGATATTTTTGATGATAGTCTTCAGCTTTAGTGTAATTTTTAATTTTCGAAACTTTTGTAGTAATTTTTGACTTAAATTTTTCATTTAAATTTTCAATTTTCAATAAGGAAATATTTTTTTGTTCTTCACTGTTATAAAATATTTCACTCCTATATTGTGTTCCAATATCTGGACCTTGTCTATTTAATGTTGTTGGATCGTGAAATTCAAAAAAATACTCAATTATTTGATCGTAAGATATTATTTTTGGATCAAATTTTAATTTAATAACTTCAGCATGATCTGTTTTTCCTGTACAAACGTCTTTATAGGTTGTGTTAGGCATTTTGCCCCCACAATATCCTACTTCCGTTTCTACAATACCTTCTATTTCACCAAATTTTTTTTCTGGCCCCCAAAAACAACCTAATGCTAAAATAGCTATTTCCATTGATTATTCCTCATTTTAAATTAAAGATAATCTTATGCTTTCCAAAAATCAATTAGGTTTTTTTTACATGTTCATATCAGTATGTGCATTCTCTTTAAT
>MDTD01021504.1_pt1 | contig 24356 bp, 20 predicted proteins | sample 811221 | NCBI WGS metagenome assembly MDTD01 (sample SAMN05326646, study PRJNA326480) | marine metagenome | isolation source: seawater | place: Pacific Ocean: South West | collected 2011 | reverse complement strand
CGAACGCGTTATGCGGGTGGTACGACCGTTACGGGCTATGTAAACGAAATAGAGGATTCGTGTTCAATTAATGGGCCTGTTTACGCCATTAAGATTCGAGGTACGTTTTAGTTTGCCTGAAAACTGGGATAAAGGTCTTCCTCATGTCAGAATATGCTTTCCTTCCCACCATCATCTATTCTCATTTATGTCGCTGGCGAAAAAGCTGGTCGTAAAGACCCTTAGAGACCTTACCCCTTACCAGTCAGCCCGTAGGATCGGCGGTAAGGGTCAGATCTATCTGAACGCCAACGAATCAGCCTTTTCTCCTTACCAAATGCCTGAGCACGAAACCTGGAATCGCTATCCTGATTTCCTGCCCGTTGAGCTGACGAAAGCCTATGCCAATTATGCGAATGTTAGCCCAAAAAATGTGCTGGCCGTTCGCGGTGCCGACGAAGCGATAGATTTGTTGATCAGGACTTATTGCGAGCCGAATAGCGATGCCGTTCGAATTCAGGGACCTACTTACTCCATGTACGAGTTCGTCGCGCAAGCGCATGGAGTTGCGGTAGAGACGATTCCATTGGATGCCCAGTTCGGTCTGAATGTAACGGCGAATCAGCGAGCTGGCGCTGATCATAAAAAGTTAAAGATCGTATTCATCTGCAATCCCAACAACCCTACTGGCAACTTGTTGCCTTTGCGGGACATTACAAGGATTGCGAAGGCACAGCGCAATAGGGCGCTTGTCGTTGTTGATGAGGCGTACATTGAATACGCCAACTCCGAAAGTCTGGTGTCACTGCTGACTGAGTATCCTAATTTGGTGATTATCCGCACTTTATCCAAAGCATTTGCTTTAGCCGCAATTAGGATCGGATTCATAATCGCGGAAGAGGATGTCCTCGAGCAAATTAACAAGCTCATCCCACCGTACCCCATGCCGGACGGCAGTGCTAGGATCGGCATAAATGCACTTTCAGACGCTGGTATTGAGTACATGCGGTCCTGTTGTGAGCAGGTCATTGCTTTGAGAGAGAAGACTCGGGAAGAGTTGATGCAGCTAAATCTCGTTGAGGAGGTTTATAACAGCACAACAAATTTTTTGCTGGTACGTTTTCGGAAGGCACCGGAAGCAATGAAGGGCTTGTTGAATGCAGGTATTGTCATTCGTGATCAAACACACTTTGCTCAACTGCCCCAGCACCTCCGGATTTCAATTGGTATCCCACAAGATATACGGGAAATGCTCAGTCATCTGCGCAGACTGTGAAAAGCCAGAACAGAATTTATTAATGCAAAAGAAGATGAAATCCGAGGATCTAGCAGCTTTAAACTGGCTGAGATTTCTGCTGCCTTCTGCCATTGGTATTCTGTTCTTCCTAACACCCTTGGTGATCGACGGTAAGGTTACGGTGGGTATGGCTTGGGTTGGAGATCTGTTCATTGATAACGGGCACATCCAATTGCAGTGGATGGCAGGATTATTTACCGTGGTCTCAGTCCTGCTTACATTGATCTTTCACGCCTTTGAACCAATTCGGCTTAGATTTCACTGGCTGGCCGAAGGCCTTACTTTGCATTCGGTTTGGTTTCTTCTAAGGCTATTCGGCTGCGTGGCCGCAGTCTGCTATTTGTTGCAGATTGGTCCGAACTGGTTAATTGGTGGTGCGACCGCTGGTACGACGCTTGGCAGCCTTATACCCACAACCATGACATACATGGCAATTGGCACGGTTTTTCTACCTTTGTTGGTTGAATTCGGATTGATGGAGTTGGTTGGTGTGTTGCTGAGCGAGGCATTCGGTAAGCTGTTCCGTCTACCGGGGCGGAGCGCGATCGATGCCTTGGCATCGTGGATGGGATCGGGACCGGTAGGCGTCTTGATTACTCTCCAGCAATATGAACGCGGCTATTACACTGCCAGAGAGGCAGCTACTATTTGCACTAATTTCTCCGTTGTTTCTGTTTCCTTTGCGCTTGTGGTTGCAGGCGCCATTGAGATGGAAGATTACTTTGTTCCCATGTACGCAAGCGTTATTGGCATTGGTTTCGTTTGTGCACTTATCACGCCAAAACTTCCTCCTTTAAGTGGCCTGAAAGATGAGTTTTGTCCTGGCGTCGAGCCGCAAGGATTGCGGGATTTCAGTAAGTACCAGTCGCTTTGGAGCGCTGCCATTTATGAGGCCCTTGCGAGGGCAAGCAGGGCGCCCGCTATTGGGGAACTGATGCCGCGCATTGGCCGTGGCGTGGCAGAAGTCTGGTTATCCTTGATTCCGGTCGTGATGGGGCTTGGGACAGCCGCATTAATACTGGCTGAGTATACTCCACTTTTTCAATGGTTAGGCTTCCCCTTAATCGCGGTGCTCAATTTATTTGGACTGGCGGAATCTGATGCGGCCGCGCCGCTGATGTTCGTCGGTTTTACCGATATGTTTTTGCCAGCATTCGTGGGCGGCAGCATCGAAAGCGATCTGACTCGATTTGTCGTGGCTACAGTATCCGTGTGTCAGCTCATTTACATGTCGGAAGTTGGTGCGCTCATCGTCAAGTCTAGAATACCCCTTGGCTTTGTTCATGTTGGCGCCATATTTTTGATTCGGACAGCGATTTCTCTCCCGCTAGCCGCCTTGATCGGTCACATGCTTTTCTAGTTTGGGAGACGCTTTGCTGATGTCTGAAAAAGTAATGTAGCTTGAGCGTAGACATACTGGAAAGACGTTCCCACTTGCTACGAAAGGTTGCGCAGATGTGTCCTGCCTGAAGAGCTTGCGTTGAATACCTTCGCCAAATGCACCGGTTGATAGCGGCCTGTCGCCCCGCTTAGAGAGTAACAACATTCGTTCTTGGGCGACGGCCATGGCCAGTGGGAGCCTCCGGGGAGCGAAGCGTAAAACATGTTCAAACATTTCAAGCTTTTAAAGGAGAATTAGAACCGGTCTTTTCTTGATAAGTCAGCTTAGCTGATTTCCCGGAAGTCTTCTTTATACCGAACTGAACAGTCTGGGCACACCCAATCCCACGGCAATTCGGTAAAAGGGGTCCCTGGCGCATACCCTTCATGTTCGTCGCCGAGGTCCTGATGATACACATAGCCACAGCTTGGACATTTATACGCACAACCCATTAGGCTGTCTCAGTCAGTGCAACATTCTCATTTGCTTCGGAGACTGTATACTTTGCATAGAGTGCCTCTTTTTTGTCCGGATCGATATTTACTCGGGTTATGTCGCCATCGATATGGGGCAGTGCCATTAGCCGTTGATCCATAACCTTAAACCAAAGGGGGGGGATGTAGGCGAGCGGGAACATGCCATTATAGCCGTTGGGCAAACGAGGTACATCTTTGAAATTCCGGAGAGATTGATAGCGCCGGGTTGGAAAAGCATGATGATCAGAATGTCTCTCCAGATGGAACAAGACCAGGTTGGTATATTTATGATTACTGTTCCATGAGTGACAAGGTTGACAGCGCTCATACCTTCCATTTGGCTGTTTTTGGCGAAGCAGTCCATAATGCTCGATATAGTTCGCGCTGGTCAGTTGCCACCATGCAAGAAAATTATGAATTGCCAAAAACGGAATCATCATCCTACCAAAAGCGAGGACGAGTGAAATCTGCAAGGCAAAGGTCACCGCATAGGACTGTAAAATTTCATTTTTCCAGCTCCACACAGAGACGCCCTTGCGGGAAAGGCGTTCACCCTCAACCGCCCAAGCTCGCAGAAACGCGCCAGGGATCTCGCGCCTTGCAAACTTATAGATGCTTTCGCCCATTCTGGATGAGGCAGGATCCTCGGGAGTCGCTACGTCGCGATGATGGCCGCGATTGTGCTCAATACTGAAATGCCCATAGGCTGGCACAGCCAGAACAATTTTTGCCAGGTTGCGCTCCAGCTTTGTTTTCTTGTGCCCCAATTCATGACCGGTATTGATTCCCAAGCCGTTGGTTATCCCTACTGAGATCGCAAGTAGGGAAAAACCCCACCATGACAGTTCCTGAGTGCCCGCCCAATAAGCTGATCCAATGAGGGAGATAAAATGTAATGGTACGGTAAGCATTGGTAGCAGCCGGTAATAAGGATCTGCTTCTAACAGTGGTACGATTTCCTCTGGCGGATTGTTCTTATCTTCCCCCAGCCACCAATCTAGAATTGGCCCAATTACATAAGCAACTATTAGCGGCGCCGCCAGCCAGGCTTGCTCATTAAAGAGTGAGTGTGCGCCAATGCCCAAAAAAGGAATCAGGGTGTAAGCCAAAGATGCCATCCAGAGATAGCGCTTGGTGTCAGTATAATATATGTCGCCGGAATCAGTGGCTACGGTATAGGTTTTCACTTACGCTTTAAAGTTGGCTGACTAAGATAGACTAAGTCTAGCTCAACTTTCGTCAGGTATGAATAATTCACTCACTGAGGTTTGTTATTCAGCAGGTGCGGCAAATACTTCGCCAACGCCACGGTCCCTCGGATCGGCTGCGGGCAGCAGATCTTCACCATCTCGCCAAATCACTTGAACATCACCGAATTCCCAGTCATGAGGCTGGAGCCTATAGCCTCGCTCCTTGAGAGAAGAAATCGTTGCGTCCGATAAAGGGTTGGCAATGCTCATGGTGATTAAATCCGGGGGTAACAGTTGATGATGGAAGCGCGCAGCGCTCACTGCTTCCAAGGGCGTCATGTCAAAATCGACGATGTTAATGATAGTCTGAAATACGGAAGTAAAGATTGTTGAACCCCCCGGAGTTCCGATCACCATCTTGATTTTATCGTTGTCCAGAAGGATTGTCGGTGCCATGGATGAGAGTGGCCGCTTGCCCGGTTGTATCTCATTGGCATAGGTACCGACGACTCCGTAGACGTTTGGAGAGCCCCGCCTGGCACTGAAATCGTCCATCTCGTTGTTCAGCAAAAAACCGGCGCCTTCAATGACTACGCCGCTGCCAAATGCCCAGTTGATTGTATAGGTATTGGACACTGCATTGCCCCACTGGTCGGTTATGGAATAATGAGTTGTGTTCGGTGAGGTTAGGCCGGGGCCCACACCCTCAAGACTAGAAATGGTTGAGGGGTTGACCTCCCGGGCTCGGCGATTAATGTAATCGTCAGAAACAAGGGCCTCAATATCTATATCGACAAAATCGGGGTCTCCCAGATACTCGCCTCGATCGGCGAAAACTCGTTTTTCCATTTCCGCAACTAGATGCACATACTGGTGCGAATTATGCGCCACCCCCTCGAAATAGTGGGCCAGCGCATCTTTCATTTTTAACAGCTGAATGACGCCAAAACCTCCTGAACTGGGTGGTGGCGAGGACAACACCTGAAAGTTGCGCCATTGGGCTTTAAGAGGCTCACGCCAGACTGCTTCGTAACTCTCAAGATCTTTCATGTTTATTAGGCCATGATTTTTCTCCATTTGTTGAACTATGAGTCGAGCTGTTTCGCCTTTATAGAAGTCTGCTGAGCCCTTTTCAGCTATCCGTTCGAGTGTCATCGCCAGTTCAGGTTGTTTGAAAAGCTGGTCTGCGCTGATCTGCGAAAAATACTTCTTGAAGTTAGTTTTATCTCCAAACCGATCGAGATTGGTGCGAATTTCGTCAACAAGGATTTGGGCTGGCACGAACCCATTTTGAGCAAGTTCGATCGCTGGCTGAACGAGTTCTTGCCAGCGGAGCGATCCGTAGCGCTGGTGTGCAGCCCACATACCGGCGACAGTGCCAGGGACTGCAGCAGCCCTAGCGCCGATCAGAGTCGCATTTTCGATAAGCTCACCCCGATCATCAAGATACATATCCCGATCGGCAAGAATAGAGGCTTTCTCTCGATAATCGAGGAAGGCACTTTCGCCCCCGATGTGAGTGAGCATGAAACCGCCACCGCCTATGTTGCCGGCATCGATGTATGTCACGGCTAGAGCAAACCCAGTGGCGACAGCCGCGTCTACGGCGTTCCCACCGCGCATCAAGATTTCTTTGGCGACTGCCGCGGCGTATGGGTCTGGGATAGCTATGGCGGCCTGTGCTTGCTTCCGCGCTTGGTTTTCGGATTGCGTTGAGAGAGCGCCTATTGGCAGAAAGGCGAAAACCAGGAACAGCTTGGTAAGGCGCCCGGGCAATGTGATTTTCATCTAAATGATCTCGGCTGACTTTCAGTTCAAGAATCTATGGATTAAACCAGTCAAAGTTCAATCACGATTGAAGCTCGGTTGCGAAGCTGCGCGTCATGCGTACCTCGATTTTATTGAGATAGCCGCTTAAGCAGAGAATGGATGTTCGCTTAGTTGCTGTTCATTCGCAATAGAGAGGCACTTGCTCTGAAGTTGAAAGTTTTCCCGCCCAATGTCGTGTAAAATCACTGTCGGAGCTTGTTTGTATAATTGATTCGATACTACTGGTTTCTATTTCGTAGTGTTCTATCGTACACAAAGTTAAACACCTTGACTGTCAGATCGATTTGACGAGGCGAGCCCTTTGTGAAACAGCGGAGCCGCAAACCGATTTCGGCTTGGGCAGCACGCTTTGCCAGGACTGATTCTATTAAGCCGTTAATTTTTCCTTGGCAGGTTATTAATATGCGCCTGTCCTTTGCATCGAAGGCCGAGCCCTTGAGTTTTCGCGCTCTGGTTTCATAACATGGCGGCTCACGACTTTGTGTTGACGGCTCTCAGTCTGGAATACTGAATCCGCTATCTTCTATTTCTGCCCGGGTCATTTGGATAATGCCTACATCGAGATCGATTGGTTCCAAGGGTTCATTTGACTCGTCAGTTTCCACAGCCACGATTTGATCTACGACCTCCATTCCTCTGAACACGAATCCATAGACCGTGTAATTGCCGTCGAGCCGGGCAATTCCATTAGCATCATGCACGATATAAAACTGACATCCCGCAGAGAGCTTGCCAGGATTGTTGTCTCTGCCCGCTGCAAATGTGCCGTATACGTGCCGTAGATGGGGGCGAAACTCTGGCTCCAGTAAGTGGGTAGAGTAGGCAAATCCTTCTGCAGTATCTGGGCAGCCGCCTTGGGCTACGAATCCTTCAATTACGCGATTGAAAGAGAAATCTTCAAAGTAACCTGAATTTGCTAGATCTATAAAGTACTCACGATGAATAGGAGTCTCTTCGTATAGCCAAACATATATCGTACCAAGTCGTGTTTTGATACGGGCAACTTGATGAGCATCTTGAACAGGCAGGCAAGCACCGAGCATGCTGGCTATTACAATGAGCAATGGTGTTCGCATTACCTAGACTCAATCCTGCGTGTGGTCATACTTATCATAGGTTGTGCAGTTGTAAGTGGCGATATTTAGCATTTCTTCTCGATCTTGGCTGCTGACATAGACTGAAGGCACAATGACCAGAACTTCCATGTGTAATTCTGAGTTCTTAGGTTTCATATTGGAGGTCTAGAGAAAACGCTTACGGCACCATTATGACTAAATATCCAATCGGTAACCACAAGCGGCGGTACGAAACTTATTGCGAACTTTTACGTTCTGCTGAGGGTGAGTTAATCAGGTGCCTTTTCTATTTTTTTTATCAAATTGGTAACCGGTCAGAGTGGAGTTGATAGATTCACGGTTTTCAGACTGCTAGCTGAGCGTGGAAAGCTTAAAATAGTGGGGGAAATGCTGGTTTTAAATTAAAAAAGGCCCCACCCGAGCGGGTGGAGCCTTTGCTGGGTTTAACACCAGTTGGATCGATGTAGGATTACGCGTGGCTGCTGCCAGACGTGTCCTCGTTCGCCGCGTACCAAATGAACAAGCCGAAAGCAATTTTGTTCAATAAGTCGGCAAGGTTGTAGACAATATTTACTGTCTCAACATTGGTGCCGCCTGCGAGGTAGCCTAGGAAGTATCCGATTGGATAGATAGCCCATCCTACGGTCACTACCCACTTCATCATCGTGAAGGAGCTTTGGGTCGCAGCTGAGGCGGACGCCGCGCTCACTTTGCTGGCCTCGCCCGCATGGATTTCATAGAGGATGAAGGCCCATCCGAGCATTCCGATCACAAATCCGACTGTTGAGTTGAGGTATCCTGCCTCACCCATGTAGCCTGGAACGAGCATCACCAGAGACCCGATAAAGATGCGCCAGAAGATGCCCCCGGACACTGCAGCTACGGCTGCCAGGATCAAGTAAAACTCCACCAGTTGCAGTGGAACCGTGAGGAGCCAATCGATGTATCTAAAGGTTGTGGGGCTGTCGCCAGTTGTTACCCACATCTCACGCATGTAGAAATAGTGGAAAGCCGCAATGAAACAAACCAGCGCGATAACGTTGAGGGAGGTGGACCACTTGCCTCCGATGCGCATTGATTCCATTAAAAAGAAAATTGTTGCTGCAGACATGGCCATCGAGATTAGCCAGAAAGAATATCCGACGAAGTCTCCTGATTGGAGCATCATCGAATCCCCAGAAGCCGCAAAAACTACCTGGCCTGAAAACAGGCTCACCACGGCAAAGCATAGTGTTAATAATTGTTTCATTAATCTCCCCTGTATCGGTGGTTTAAACATATCAATCCGCTTACGCAGTACTTTGACTACGATATTCTCTACGAAATGGTTCAAAAAATACAGAGTTGAACTCTCTGGTTCAAAACTGCGTATAATAATAATGCGGATAGCCCTATGAAGTAACGCAATTCGATACGAAAAGTAACAAAAAGTAACACTGGTTACCCTAGGCGGCCACATGACAACAAAAAAAAGACCTTCTTACTCAGACCTGCTCCATGCTAGCCGTACGATAGCCGAAGATATCGCCCTTTCGGAGCTATCACCTGAATCGGTGCTGCACAAGGCCATAACGTATCACTTCAATACGCCAGGCTCCGAAGCTCGCGCAGCGCTTTGCATTTCTTCAAGCCTTGCGCTGGGCTTAGCTGTTGAATCAGCAGTTCGTTTGGCCGCGGCGGTAGAGACCCTGCATAATGCCTCGCTCATACAAGACGATCTTCAGGATCAAGATGATGTTAGACGGGGTCATCCCGCCGTTTGGAAAAAGTTTGGTAAAGACACCGCCATCAACGCTACCGATTTGCTGATTGCCAGTTCGTTCGCGCTGGTCTCATCAGTTGGGTCGACAAACACGCACCGATTGGTCGCTTCAATGACTCGTGCAATAGCTCAAACGCTTCAAGGTCAAGCAAGGGATCTGAACACCAACCGAGTACCCAACATCGATGACGCCATCGCAGTCGCCAAAGAAAAGTCGGGTCCGCTGTTTTCTCTTAGCCTCGAGCTTCCGTTGGTACTTTCGGGCCACCTGTATTTCGTGGGGGCCGCACGAGAAGCTGGTGCGGCATTCGGTATTGGGTATCAAATTTTTGACGATATAAATGATTGCGCGCGAGATCGGGAGGCCGGTAGTCTTTCTAACATGGCGCTCCTGATCGAGACGTCGAAAAGTTCTCAGTTTTTGGCAATTGAAAGTGCCGAAGATCTGGCTCATTATTTTCTAGACCAAGCCGCGTCCAATGCTTCTGCATTACCAAACAACAGCGGAGCAATGCTTGCAGACAAGTGCGTTGAACTTCTAAGTGAGCTCGACAGAGAAGCTGCATGAGCCGTGCGGTGGTTGTGGGCGGAGGCTTTGGAGGCATTGCCTCGGCTATTCGTCTCCACGCCAAAGGATACGAAGTCCAGCTTGTAGACCGATGCCCTAATCTTGGCGGAAGAGCTCAGGTTTTTGAAAAGAACGGTTTCCGTTTTGACGCAGGCCCAACAGTCATCACAGCGCCTTTCCTTTTCGATGAGTTGTTCGAATTGCACGGACGCCGTCGTGAAGACTATGTTGAGTTCAAACGGTTGGATCCATGGTATAGGTTTCAATTCTCGGACGGAGATATTTTCGATTACGGCGGCGAGATTGAAGACACCGAAGCGGAAATAGCACGATTCAACTCAGACGACGTGGAAGGATACAGGCGTTTGGTTGCCCACTCCGAGAAGATCTTTGATGTAGGCTTCACTGAGCTTTCTGATCGGCCGTTCCATAAAATTTCAACTATGCTGGCGCAGATCCCAGCACTGGCAAGACTGAAGTGCTATCGTACGGTTTGGCAAATGGTCAGTGCTCACTTGCGACACCCTAAACTTCGACAGGCATTTTCAGTGCAGCCACTTTTGGTGGGCGGCAATCCATTTGATACAACCAGTATTTATGGTCTTATCCACTTCTTGGAGCGGCGCTGGGGAATTCACTTCGCAATGGGTGGAACCGGCGCGTTAGTGGAAGGCTACCGAAGGCTTATGGAAGAGCTAGGTATTGAAATCAAGCTCAACGCTACTGTCGATAAAATCTTGGTCGAAGAAAAAAAAGCTCGCGGAGTGCAGCTTGATTGTGGCGCTTTAATAGAGGCAGATGTAGTAGTGGCAAATGTTGACCCAAAGCATCTATACGGCCATATGCTCGATTCGTCGCAGCAGACCTGGGCCGCGCAAAAGAAGACTCAGTATCATGCTCTTTCGATGGGCCTATTCGTGCTGTTTTTCGGAACGGACAGGGAGTATCCGGAGATCGCCCACCACACTATCTGGTTGGGTCAGCGATATAGAGAACTATTGGATGAGATATTCAACAGTAATGCCCTGCCAGAAGACTTCTCACTCTATCTTCACCGGCCAACTGCGACCGATCCTAGCTTTGCCCCGAAAGGCTGTGAGTCGTTCTATGTGCTCGCCCCAGTCCCAAACCTGAATGCCGGTATTGACTGGAAAACAAATGGCCCGTTGTTGCGGCAGCGGATCATCGGATCACTCAGTGAACACATGCTTCCAGACCTGGAGAAGCACCTGGTTACCGATTTTTATATGACACCAGAAGATTTCAAGAAGGACTATTTGAGCGTCGGCGGCGCGGGTTTTTCGGTGGCTCCGCTTTTCACTCAATCTGCATGGTTCCGTTTCCACAACAAGGCGGAGGGCCCAGAAAATCTGTACCTAGTTGGCGCAGGGACTCATCCTGGTGCCGGCCTTCCCGGTGTTGTCAGCTCTGCTAAAGTGTTAGATCGTTTGGTGCCTGAAGTAGCCAGTAGTCCGATCATTTCTGCCGCTTGAGCAATCAAGGCCATGTTGATGAGCTACAAAGCTAAATCAATTGAGCCGGCGGTTAGCGTTCTCGCCCATCACGGAAAATCTTTCAGATTTGCCGGTCGATTCCTGGATAAGCGACACTTGGAAGATTGCGCCCGTCTTTACCGCTTTTGCCGCTTTGTTGATGATCTTGTGGACGAAGCGTCAGACGTCGACGCGGCGCAAGCAGAGCTTGACCAATTAAAAAACAATCTTGAAGTCGGTTTTAGTGAAACACCGCTAGTCCAGGACTTCATTGATCTAGCCACACAGTATCAGATGCGATCGAATGTGATCTCGGAGCTCATCAGAGGTATCGAATCTGACCTGCAGCCTTTTCACATAAGCAATGACACAGAACTTTTGCGCTACTGCTACCGCGTCGCGGGTACGGTCGGCCTTTTAATGTGTGATGTGCTCGATGTCTGTGATCCCAGAGCGAAAACACACGCCATTGATCTCGGCATTGGGATGCAGTTGACAAACATCGCCAGAGACATAAAAGAAGATGCAGAAATGGGCAGGTGCTACGTTCCCCTTGAGTGGGTTGGCGAGGGCCTGCCGAAGAGTTTGAGTAATTCCTCGATGTTGGGGAGGGAGTTACCTATCGAATCGGTCCAGCGCCTACTATCTCTCTCGAAACTTTTCTATGAGTCTGGACGGGCCGGGCTCAGGTTTTTACCCCGTCGAGCTCGGCGGGGCATAAATGTCGCGGCCTCTGTTTACGAGGAAATAGGCGTGGTGATTGCGAAGCGAGGCTTTGATGTATACTCGGGGCGGGCATACGTCGGTTTACCGCGAAAGATTCGGGTCGCTGTTGGCGCGTTTTTGTTTAACCCGTGCGGAGGGCCCTATGCGCCTCATCAGCCTGAACTGCATGCTCACTTGAAGGGCCTGCCCTATGCTCACGAATCATAACGATAATTCTTGCAGTGAGTATGACCTTGTTATTATTGGAGGCGGCTGCGCCGGACTCTCGTTGGCAGCAGCGATGTGCCGCCTAGCGGCTAAACCGACACACGTGCCCAGCACTCTGATCGTTGAGCCAAGGCTTCGCTATACAGATGACCGGTCCTGGTGTTTTTGGGAGGCGGGAGTTCAGCCCGGCCGGGCAGTCCATGAAAGTACTAAGCTAGTCGCTAAATCTTGGCATGCTTGGGAGTTTAGTTCAGGTTCCGTGAGCCACCTGCAATCGTCTGACAGCGGCTGGAAATATCACTATATACCCGCAATTCGATTTTATGATCAGGTCGAGAAGCAAATTGTTCGTAATAAAAATATCACCCTCCTTATGGGAAGTCGCGTAACAGATGTGAATCTTGGTGACGATCATATCGAAGTGTTCTTCGAAAGTGGGCCAAGTGACTCACTTTATGAAACCCAAAAAGTGGTAGGCAGGCAAATTGTAGATACTCGAGTACCCGAAAGCGTTGATTTAGGATCGGCACTTTTGAAGCAGGTTTTTTTCGGATTCGAAGTCAAGCTAAATAGCCCTCACCAATTTGACGATGTGGCAAGGGTAATGGAAGATATGCGGGTCGATGAAGAAGGATTCATGTTTGATTATGTCTTGCCGCTAAATCGGAATTCGCTACTGGTTGAGTTCACACGTTTTGCAGAAAAGCCTCTTTCGCCAGATAGTCTTCGAAGCGACGCTCTAAAGTCGCTGCGCCGGGTCTGCGGGGACTCGGAATTCCAGATAGTCAGGGAAGAAGCTGGTGTGATTCCTATGGGCCTAAACAATCCAGTGGCGTCAACAGACCCGCGTTGGATTCACATCGGTCTTGGTGCAGGGGCCGCGCGACCGTCTACTGGGTACGCTTTCAAGCGCATACAGCGTTGGGCAGAGCAATGTGCCGAAAGTATTCTTAGTGAAGGTAAGGTACGACGCTTTCAGCCTGACAGTGCGTCATTAATGTGGATGGATAAAGTTTTCTTGAGGACAATTTCTGGTAATCCGGCTATTGCGCCGCAGCTTTTTATGTCTTTAGCGCGTGATGTGCCTCCGGACAGTCTGCTGCGTTTTCTCACTGACCGTCCAAGCACGCGGGATTTACTTGCTGTCACACTGGCTCTCCCGAAATTGCCATTGATTCGTTGCGCGCTTGCTGAACTTTTTGCCGGGATGCGGACGGCTAGTAGGACTCAGTCATGGCACGAAGTGCGATAGCGAAACTGCCCATCAGATTCGGATTCAGCGTGATCTCCGTGATCGCAATAGCCGGATACAATGTCTGGTTAAGGGAAAACGTTGAGGCTCAGCTCATCATACTAGGCTTATTACTTGCGATGACTGGACTGCCTCACGGTGCCGTGGATCCAGCCATTGCCAAGCAGGCAGGTCTGTGGCGCGGGACACCGGGACTGCTGAAATTTTCTTGCGGCTATTTGGCGATTTCGGTAACGGTGGCGGCACTCTGGTTCATTCTGCCCGAGTTGTTTGTTATTCCCATGCTGGCTTTCTCCGCATGGCATTTTTCTGGTGACTGGCGGTGTTATTTCGGTCGGTTTGTTAGCTTAGCTGTAAGCGCATCAGTCATCACATTGCCCGCGCTGTTCTATCCTTCAGAGGTTCATGCAATTTTTGAAGTGCTCGCACCGGCGGCGAGCCATATCATTGTGGACGGTATGGCGATAATATCGATCGCAAGCTCTCTGACTGTGGCCTTTTACTGCCTTAAGGACCGGCGGCCAAGTCTTATCGTGCTGACCGAACTGGTGATTCTTTCTTGTGCCGCGTTTGCCCTGCCGCCCGTTGTTTATTTCACCGTTTATTTTTGCCTCTTACACAGCCCACTCCATCTAAGTCAGTCGGTGCAGCAGCTTGGCGTATCACAGACACTGGTCTATGCGGTTCCTTTTACCGTACTCAGTTTCGTTGCTGGGGCTATATTATTTTTAAGCTTGCCTGACATCGAAGTCAGCTTTCAATTCATACAGGTCATATTTATCGGACTATTCGCGCTGACCGTTCCGCATATGCTTTTGATCGGAGTGCTACATCAGGAATCAGGAGGGAAGCCACGATGACGGAGATTCTTAAGCGTAAAACTGATCACATTGATCTGGTGCTCAAACAGCGGCTTGATACCGCCGCGCAAGCGAGCCCTTGGGACGAAGTTCGCTTGACTCATAACGCGCTGCCTGAAAAAGATTTGCTTCGCTTCGATCTTTCCACTGAATTTCTTGGCAAACGGCTGCGGCGTCCCTTCATTATTAGCTCCATGACCGGGGGGCCGTTCAAGGCGGAGAAAATTAACGCCCACCTTGCAGAGGCAGCGCAAGAGCTTGGTATTGCAATGGGTGTTGGGTCGCAGCGTGTCGCCTTGCTCAGCGCCGGTAGTAGCGGTCTGACTAACCAGTTACGCACTTGGGCGCCAGATGTACCGATTTATGCCAATCTTGGCGCAGCACAATTACGCGATGATTTTTCTCTGGGAGAGATTCAGCGAGCGATCGACATGATTGCTGCGGATGCCTTGATCATTCACTTGAACTGCCTTCAGGAGCTGATGCAGGAAGACGGCGACACCGACTGGCGTGGCCTTCTCTCTGCCATTGAAACCGTCTGCGCCTGTCTTGATGTGCCCGTCATCGCGAAAGAAGTCGGCATGGGAATTTCTGCTTGGACTGCGCGAAGGCTTGTAAACGTCGGAGTTGAGGCGATTGATGTGGCCGGGAAGGGGGGCACAAATTTTATCGAAGTTGAGGCTGGGCGCACCGCGGACTCGAGGCTCCAAGCTTTAGGTGAGATCTTCAAGGACTGGGGGATCGCCACACCTGAAGCCGTCAGAGCCATTCGTGCTGAACTCCCCGACATTCCGCTGATTGCCTCTGGCGGTATTCGACACGGACTCGACGCGGCGAAAGCCATAAAACTCGGCGCCAATCTGATAGCCCAGGCAGGACCAGTGCTCCAGGCGGCTACCGAATCGACGCAAGCCGTGCTCGATCATTTTGATTTCATGGAATCCGCCATGAGAATTGGGTTGGCTTGTTCGGAATAAACGCGTTTCTCCAGCGCGAGCGTTCTTGCCCCGGCGAGAGAGCCTCGCGCTACATAAACCGAGCACGTCCGCTGTGCCTGACTGATTAGCCCCATACGGCGCTTGCAATGATTGACCTCAGAAGTGACACGACAACGCAACCATCGGAGGCCATGCGCAGGCAAATGAGCGATGCGCTCGTGGGTGATGATGTTTTTGGGGATGATCCCACCGTTAACGCGCTGCAAGACAGGGTCGCGAGTCTCGCCGGCAAAGACGCAGCTCTGCTGGTTCCCTCAGGGACTCAAAGTAATCTGGTAGCACTGCTTTCTCACTGTCGACGAGGCGAGGAGTACCTCGTGGGGCAAGATTATCATACCTACCTATATGAAGCGGGTGGAGCTGCTGTGTTCGGAAGTCTTCAGCCGCAACCCATCCCGGTTTCCACTGACGGCACGTTGGATCTTGACCTTTTGCAGTCTCGAATCAAGCCGGATGACCCACACTTTGCCATGTCCAAGTTGCTTGTGTTGGAAAATACTCATAATGGCAAGGTATTGGGCATTGACTATATGGCGCAAGCATCCGAGTTTGCGCAACGCAACGGCCTAGTTATGCATCTGGACGGCGCGCGCGTATTTAATGCGGCGACCGAGCTTGGCGTGGAAGTGAGGGAAATCGTTGATTTTGTCGACAGCGCCTCAATTTGCTTCTCTAAAGGATTGGGTGCACCGATAGGTTCGTTACTTTGCGGTTCCGGCGAATTCATCGCCTCGGCTAAACGTTGGCGTAAAATGGCGGGGGGCGGCCTGCGCCAGGCAGGTGTGCTCGCAGCAGCGATCGACTACGCGCTGGACCATAACGTCGACCGTTTGAAGTCTGATCATGAAAATGCAAAACGCCTCGCTCAGGCCTTGTCCGGACTCGATTCCATCACGCTGATCAGCAACCAGACCAACATGGTCTTTATCGAGCTTGCCGATGAGGATACAGGCGCTCATCTTGCGCAATTTCTCGCGAGGCGGGGAGTCAAGACGCTAGGTGGCAAAAGGATGCGTCTGGTGACTCATCTCGACATCAGCGCGGAAGACACGGAGACCGTGATCGCCTTATTTCGAGAATACTTTGCGTTATAGTTGACTAAAGAGTTAGCGGGACTTTCGGGAGCCGACAGTGCGCAGGACTCCCCGCAAAGAATGGCAGTCATTTTGCCAGAATTTTCGGCTTGGCAACGAACATCGAACCGTTAGCGTTGTTGGGTTTCCCAATTGTTTGGCAAATGCAGAGGAACTTTAGCCTCGGCCAAAGGCGGCAGCCCCAAAATGCTGTCCGATACCTTTTCCGCCACCATTATGACTGGCGCATTGATGTTGCCGTTCGGTAGCGTTGGGAAAACCGAAGCGTCAATCACTCGAAGATTTTCGAGGCCATGCACTCGGCACTCTGAATCCACAACGGCATGGTCATCAGTGCCTGGCCCGATTTTGCAGGTACCTGCCGGGTGATAGGCGCTTTCTATATTCCGCCGGAGCCACGCCGCTATCTCTGAATCGGATTGGACGTCGGAGCCAGGCTGGAGTTCTAAGCCTCGAAATGACTCCATCGCCGGTTGTGACATGATTTCCCGAGTCAAGTGGATGCACTGGCGCCAGGCCTCGAGGTCTGCCTCGTGCTGCAAATAGTTGAAAAGAATGCTTGGAGCGTCGTTGACACCATCGCTTGACTGAATTCTTACGCGACCGCGGCTCTTAGGCTTGTTGGGGCCTACATGCACCTGAAAACCATGGCCGTCGGTCGAGGCGGTACCATCGTAGCGCATCGCGGCTGGCAGGAAATGATACTGAATGTCTGGGGCCTTCAGCCCGCTCCTGGATCGGATAAACGCGCAGGATTCAAAGTGATTAGTTGCCCCCAAGCCGTCTTTCAATAGCAGCCATCGCGCGCCAATTAACGCCTTGCTCAACGGGCCAAGCTTTTTGTTCAGAGTAACCGGTTGCTTGCAGTTGAACTGAAAGTAGACCTCGAGATGATCCTGCAGATTCTCGCCGACTCCACATAATTCATGGTTGGTTTTAATGCCGGTGCTTGCGAGGTGATGCGGATTTCCGATACCAGAGAGTTGCAACAGAACGGGGGAAGCAATACTTCCTGCCGACAAGAGTACTTCGTTCGTCGCAATGTAATTGGTGGTCTGATTTCTTGCGGTCACCACGATGCCTTTTGCCCGCTTGCCATCCAGCAAAATCCGATGCGCGCGAGCCCGAGTGACAACTGTCAGATTTGGCCTGCTACGAATGGGATCAAGATACGCTCGCGCGGTGGATTCACGGACACCGCGATTGACGGTCATGTGCATCGGCCCAAAGCCTTCCTGAAACTCACCGTTATAGTCTTGGGTCTCTGGGTATCCTGCCTGAACTCCGGCATCAATAAAGGCTCGGTAGAGCGGACTCAGCCGCATGTCGTTACCCCCGCAAACGCCAAGAGGGCCACTTTCACCGCGATAGGTATCGCCGCCTTTAATCCAGCTTTCGGCACGCTGAAAATAGGGTAGACAGGATCTGTAGCCCCACCCTGTTGCACCTGACTCTTCCCATTCTTCATAGTCTTGTGCGTTGCCGCGCACGTATACCATACCGTTGATAGATGATGTGCCGCCCAGTCCCTTGCCTCTGGGGCAGGAAATCCGTCGATTATCAAGGCCAGGTTCGGGGTCAGAAAAATAGCCCCAGTTGAACCGGCGCATCGCCATCGGGTAGGAGAGTGCACTTGGCATGCGCACCAAAAAGTGTTTGTCACTGCCTCCAGCCTCGATCAGGAGGACTTTAATAGCAGGATCTGCAGACAGGCGGTTAGCGAGGACGCAGCCAGCCGATCCGGCGCCAACAACAATATAGTCAAATCTATTCATCGCTGTCCCAAGCATAGCAGCCGCGCGTTGGTGAGTGGGAGTCCTACTTTTTAAGTTGTTTTAGCTTTACTTTGATAAGAATCATGTGTCACGAGTTCTCTGTGGTATCGAATTATTAGGCCAGTTATCAGCAGGTATAGTCCTATTACAACCAGGCCAATCCATTCGATCTGAAGCGGGGTCAATCGATACGCCATGATCAGAGTGAATAGTAAAATCCAGTGAAACGCCACATACTTGTGCAAGCCCATCTCATCCACAGTCCAATTTAGGTTAACGGAGTAGAGACGTGTCAGTGAGTCTAGGGAGTTCACGACGAAAACAACCCCCACGAGCAGCATAAAGCCGTTCAGTGGGCCGGTGATTTTGATGCCTTTCTCATAAATGCCGAAAAGCACAGAGAACCACAAAGCGATTGGGATAGAGGGAATACATAGCAGCGCAAGTAAAAGCTGCCAGGTTCGCATCCCGCCAACAAATCGTGCCACAAACTGTCCGATCATAATGCTCCAGGCAAACCACCAGAAAAGGTAGAAAGCGTGGTAATCAGAGAATGGCAGGACGAACCGATGGATATTGCTAAAATATTGGCTAAGTTCCACGAGATTGTCAGTTAGCCCGCGGAAACCGATCCCTCCAAACTGCCAAACCAATATGATGAGGGCAAAGAATAGCCACGTTGAGGAAAGACTCAAGACTTTCACAAAGCGAATATCGGTGCTGGAAACCACCGCTGCCATCAGGACCAAGCCGACAATGACGTATTGTTGGAACGTCGTCACGTCGCTGAGGTAATCCGGTAAATAGGTTAGGAACAGGTAGCCAGTAAATGCGCAGGTCGTGATGACTATGGCGTTATTGATCCACTTAACCAAAGGTATTTCAAACAGCTTCAAACGTGGTTCAACAAGGCAAAAATAAAAAGTTGTAACGAAATAAAACAGCCAGATTAAAAAACCCCAGAAGCCAAATTCGATGGCGAGGGGATTAGTGAAGCCATAAACCGCCTCTGTTGCGTAAACCGGAAATTCTCCTAGCGGGAAGATGATCAGCCCAACATCTAAGCCAGACGTGAAGAGAATAGCGAAAAAGGCAAAAAAACGCGTGGGCATTTCGCCACTCAGAACTAGACTGCCACAGCGTATTACTAGCAAGAGGGACCCAACCAGAAGCAAGATCACCGCGCTTGAGAGAATAAGTTCAATCATCGCAGGTCGCTTGCGGCTGAGCGGTTTTTCGGCATGTTAATGCGGGTCTCAGTGATCTGTTCGCCTGAACTAAGCAGGTTCAGTTAAAAAGAAAGTGCTTTGTAACGACTATTGTCAAGATAACGCTTTATTGCTTTGCTTCCCATGAACAATTGCATAGGATAAGGCATCATTCAATATTTAGGAGCCCCAAATGCGCCCAGTCACAATTTTAGCGTCTTCTGTTGTTTTCTTTTCAGCGTCTGCATTCGCACAAGAATACGTTACTATCGATATGGAAATCGATATCGATAAGCCCGCCGCGGAAGTCTGGGAGAAGGTCGGCGATTACTGCGGGATTAGTGAGTGGCTTGGACTTGACTGCGAAGTTAGTTCTGGCGACGGTGGTATGGGGTCCGTGCGATCGCTGTTGGGCGGGCGCATTCTCGAAATCATGATTGCACAAACTGAGCTTTCATATGGCTACACCCAACCGGCGGTGGAAGGTGAGTTTTACAATTTATACCATGGCTTCATGGAGGCCCGGCCGCTGACCGATTCCACATCAAAGATGCTGTACACCTTGACTCTTGATGTCTCTAATCTGCCTGATCAGGCTGCAAAAGACGCTGACATTGAGAGGCGGCGAGGCATGTTCACCAACGCACTGCGTGCAATGAAGGAATTGGCCGAGGCAGACTAGCGTTAAAGGGTCAGATGACTCAGTGCCGAGCTTTTATACACGATGCATACGACGCCATACTAATATGGTCATAAAAACAGGAATGCTCTTTGCTTACGCAGAATCGATCTCTATCAAGTTGCATTAGGGCGGAACATATTAAAGCGCGGCTGCTGTCCATAGATTAACCAATGCCTTAAATTAATGGCTAGGTGGGACTGCCCGCGCACGAAGCGCTTCGCTCTGTAGGTGTTTATACTCGCATAAGATAGGATCAATGAAGCGGTTTGAGCCCAAATCCTGTGCGCGGATAGGACGCAGCTAGCAGTAAGGAAAACATCCAGCCCGTCATACAGAATATCGCCCAAGGCAGATACTCCAGTGTAGGCACACCGAGCGTGGTTGCCATGAATAAGGCCGAAACCGTCCACGGCATCAAAGGTTCTGTAATGGTTGCTGAATCTTCTAGTGACCTAGCCAGATTCTCAGGCGCAAGACCCTGATCCTTGTAAGCTGACTGAAATAATCCGCCCACTATCAATGCGGTAACTCCGCCGTGGCTGGTCAGAGCAATCATGGTTGCGCCCGAGGCCAAAGTCGCCGCTATCAGGCTCAGCACTGAGTTAGCCTTTGACAGGATGGCGTTCAGTAACTTGTTCAGGCCTCCGGAGACGTCCATGCCCGCCGCGAGCAAAAAAGCGGCGATGATCAGGATCAGAGTAGTCGACATGGAGTTGATGCCACCACGACTCAGTAAGCTGGTCAGGCCTTCGCTGGGTGTCTGAGTCATGCCAGTCATGCTCACATCAAAGCCGTTAATGGCGCTGATAACGGCATTTTGTGCGCTGAATCCATGCACGGCCATGCCGATGATCATGGCTACTGTGGACGAGAACGCCATGACCAGCGCCGCCGGCTTGCGACTGAACGTCCCTAGGATCAAAATTAAAGCTGGTACAAAGACTACTGGATTGATTCGATAGGCGTTTTTAATTTCAGCAAGGATCGGATGAGTCGTGTTGACATTATATCCTTCGTCGGCAACCAAGCCGGCAACGAAATAAACAAGCAGCGCAATAGCAAAAGAAGGCCCGGCGGTGTAGACCATATTGCGGATGTGATCATAAAGATCGGCATTGGATGCAATGGCACAGATGTTCGTCTGATCTGAAAGTGGGGAAAGCTTGTCGCCAAAATAGGCGCCGGATACAACCGCTCCGGCAGTGGAAGCCAATGGGGCGTTGATGGTGGTGGCGACACCCATCAAAGCGACACCGATCGTCCCGGCCGCTGCCCAGGACGAGCCGGTCATTGACATCACGGCGGTGGTCAGGAAAGCCGTGGCGATCATGAACTGGGGGTTTACTTTCTGCACACCGTAGTAGACTAGCGCCGGAATTGTTCCGCTGAACATCCAGGTACCAATTAACATCCCGATCGACAATAAAATCAGAATTACTGGTAATACGCTGGCAAACCTGTCGCCCGTTGAGCGCTGTATTGCTTCCCAGGCATGGCCATGTCGCATTGCCGTGATACCGGCGACAGAGGCGGCAATAAACAATATGAACACTAAGAGCTCTGTAGTGATCTGTGAAACTATTCCCCCGAAAACCAGCAATGCTAACAACGTGAACAACGGCAGAGCGGCCTCGATTAGTGAAATGGGTTTATTCATGCAGGTTCGAGATAAAAAATGCTTGTTCCAGATCTTTCCATAAATCGGAAATGTCTTCTAATCCTACGTAAAGGCGAATTAGCCGAGGCGATAAACCAAAATCAACAGCAGCGTTAGGAGAGCCCGCCTGATTGATCGAGATCTCAGCGGGCATAACGAGACTTTCGTGACCGCCCCAGCTGACACCCAGCTTGAAAAACTTCAACGCGTTGCAAAACGCAGGGATGTCGATGCCGTCTTTGACTTCGAAGCTGAAAAGTCCGCCGTATCCGGTGAGCTGTGATTGCGGGTTTGGCTTAACGCCCGGGTGGTGAACGCATTTTACCGAGTGGTGCGCCTCAAGCATTTCCGCAAGAGCCAGCCCGCTTCGATGTACACGCTCCATCCGCAGGTGTAAGGTTCTTAAGCCCCTCAACAGCAGCGCGGCTTCATGGGCGGAAAGTTTGGCTCCGAGATATGCAGTCGTTTCGGCGCTCAGATGATTAATGAGGTCAGCGCGTCCGATCAGAGCGCCAGCCACGACATCACTATGACCCGAGATATATTTCGTGGCTGAGTGCACTACTAGGTCGATACCCGAAGCCAGCGGCTGTTGATAAATCGGCGAGGCCCAGCTGTTATCCACAAGGCTTATGACTTTATGGATTTGCGCCAGTCGGGCGAGTGCCCGCAGGTCCTGCTCCTGAAACAGCCATGAAGTGGGCGATTCAAGATAAAGCAGTCGGGCGCCGGGCAAGGCTGCGGCTACTGCAGCATTATCTGAGCCGTCTACGAATTCGGTGGTCACTCCGAAACGAGCGCATACCAACTTTAACAGTCGGTAGGTATCTGGATAGCAATTTTTAACGCAAACAATGTGGTCTCCTGTGCTGGCCAGTCCCAGAACGGCATTGCTGATCGCGGCGATGCCGCTGGCGAAGGCTAGGGCTTTTTCGCCTCCTTCTAGTGAACAAAGCTTCCGCAACAGAGCCGTGACTGTCGGATTGTCGATACGGGAATAAAGCGCATGATCGCTTTGGCCTCTGAACCGTGCTTTCATCTCTTCATAGGATTTGAAGGCGAAAAGCGACGTCTGATAGATGGGCGGCGAAACAGCGTCCGCAGCGTGGCGCTCATCCTGAACAAGATTGGTATGGCTTGAAGCGGCATAATCCTTGTCCGACATCTAATTGATTCCGTAAAAAAGGAGTACGGAATAGTACAAACACCTCCGATCTAACTCAAACGACACTTTTCCCGGTGCTGAACCGGCTTTTGTTTTCTGCTTCGGCGCATTATGCTCGCTGCTTGACTTTGGCGGCAATTGAGCAAGGAGACACCATGACATCATTATGGCAATTGAGTGCCGTCGAGCAGGCGGCGGGGGTGAAAAATCAATCATTCACAGCAACCGAGCTAGTGCAATCCGCACTGGGAAGAATCGAGCAGAAGAACGCTGAGCTCAATGCGATTGTTGATCTAATGGACGAATCAGCACTGACTGCGGCACAGGCTGCCGACACAGATGTAGCAAAGGGTAAAGCACTCGGGCCACTGCATGGCGTGCCTGTGACTGTCAAGGTGAATGTTGACACTAAAGGTCGCGCAACTACCAATGGGATGGAGATCTTTAAGAATACGATTGCGCCTGACTATTCGCCAATAGTGTCGAATCTGCTTAAGGCCGGCGCCATCGTGATCGGCCGGACCAACACGCCGGAAATGTCGATGCGCGTGACCACCGATAATCCGCTGCACGGTCTGACCCGAAACCCCTGGGATTCGCAGGCTTCTCCCGGGGGCTCTTCCGGTGGCGCAGCGTCTGCCGGCGCCGCTGGGTTCGCCGCCATCAACCACGGTAACGATATCGCCGGCTCACTGCGCTATCCTGCCACTGCATGTGGCTTGAGCACTATCAAGCCCGGTCTGGGTCGAGTGCCGGCCTATCTGCCTTCAGCTCAGTCGGAGCGGGGCATGCTGGCCCAACTGATGTCCGTGCAGGGAGTCATTTGCAGGGAGGTCAGGGATGTCAGGCTGGGCACCGAAGTGTTGATGCAGTACGACCCGAGAGACCCCTGGCAGGTGCCGATGCCGTTTTCCCGGGAGCATGACCATCAGCCGAAAGTGGGTATTTGCCGTAAAGCTTACGACTACGCGATCCATCCGGGAATACTTGCTAATCTCGACAGAGCGGCATCAATTCTGGAAGCGGCGGGATATCAGGTAGAAGAGATCGAAACGCCTTCCATGGCGAAAGCTGCTAGGCAGTGGTTACTCAATACCAACTTTGAAATGAAGCGGCTGCTCGAGCCGGTCTTCAAAGACCACGGTTCTGACACCATCAATCAGATATTTGAAGGATATTATAAGCTGCAGGGCGTGGCGGACGCTGATGGCTATCTGCTCGGCATTGCAGCGCGCACCGCGCTCGTTCGGGAATGGAACCTGCTTCTTCATGAGTACCCACTGCTGCTGACTCCATATCTGATGCGTCCCGGCTACCCCTATGACTATGATGAGACTTTTGAGGGTGTCAAGGATCTTTTCGACAGCTCAATCTACAGTTATGGCGTTAATTTTATCGGTATGCCGGCCGGATTCGTGCCAGTAGATCTTGTGGATGAGCTGCCTTCTGGTATTCAACTGATCGGTCAGAAATGGCGTGAAGATCTGATTCTTGATGCTATGCAGGTGATTGAGGAAGCTGTAGGGGTGATGACTCAAAAGCTATGGGCTCGCGAAGCAGGGGATCAGACAGCCTGATGCCTACGCAGCCCTCCTGATTGAATTCTTGAAGACAATGAGCTGGGACGGGAGACAGCGCCAGTCTTAAGAAGTTGCGGTTGATCAAATAGGTTTCCCGCTG
>MDTD01050237.1_pt1 | contig 24362 bp, 24 predicted proteins | sample 811221 | NCBI WGS metagenome assembly MDTD01 (sample SAMN05326646, study PRJNA326480) | marine metagenome | isolation source: seawater | place: Pacific Ocean: South West | collected 2011 | reverse complement strand
TGGCTTATGTCTCGGGAGACACCGTCAAATTTTGCGAGACTCGCGGTCTACGTCCTGACCGTTGGGCTGTTGTCCGTTAAATCAATTAACGGAAACTAAGCATGTAGAGCCAAAGGCAGAGTACTGGCGGACGCGGGTTCAACTCCCGCCGCCTCCACCAAAAACGGGAAAGGGTCATCCGCAGGATGGCCCTTTTTCGTTTTAGCGGCAGTGACAGCTGAACCCGCGCCTGTAAGGCGCGGGTGGCCGAAGCGAAGCGGAGATCTGTCGAGCGAAGCGAAGACTCAAACCGCCGCCTACACCAACAAACAGAAAGACCACCCCACGGGTGGTCTTTCTGTTTCTCCGGCGAGATAGCGAAAACTGTGTCTACAGGCGCGGATGGCCTTTTTATCAATTGAGCGTCACGCCGCGCCGCGCTCGCTGGTGTAACGCAAAGGTCAGCGCCCAAATAAAGACGATCATATTTTTCACTTCCTGATCAAAAAACGGGCTATCAACCATCCCGAGCAAGTGAAAATAGATCTGGCCATAGAGGCTGCCCCATGCCAACCCATGGACCAGACTCCCGGGCATCTCGCGTTGAGATAAGGAATAAGCCGCCCACAGGAAAAAAGCGCAGAACCCTACATAGCACAGCGCAGAGAAGATGCCCTGGCTCGCCAGTACTTGCAGCACGTTGTTGTGTGCATGGCCGATATACGAGGCATCGTCAGGCTGGGTTCGCTGATAGTAAGTCGGTAGCTCCTTGACGTTTTGCCAAGGCCCGATGCCCAACCAAGGGTAATCCCTTGCGATCTCCCAGTTTGCTTCCCACAGCGCCTCACGGTGAAGAATGCTGCGCTCATTACGGTCAATCTCTCCCGAGAATCGGTCACCGATGATGGTCTCCGAGTTACTGCCCAATCCGGCCAATGCCGCAATCATCAGCAGTAGCACGACGCCCCATCGTTTTCTCGCCAGGCCTAGCGCAAACACTCCCACAACCGCGCTTGCCAACCACGCAGCGCGGGTGAGGCTGAGTAGGAGCCCGAGCGCGCCCAGCAATACCGCAACGAAGCGGTACCCGGCCAGACGGGCCGTGAGAGTCTCGCCACCATTCACCTGTGACAGCGTGACGCCCAGCAACATAAAAAGCGCCAGCCCTAAGTTGCCCGCAAAGCTCTGGGGTACATTAAATAAACCCGTGACGCGATAGTAATCACCCCACCGCTCCAGCACAGATTCAGACCGAGGGGATTCAAGCCCATACACGAACTGGACCAGACTCAAGGCGCCCATCAGGGCGACCAGAGTTGCGAGCACAGGCAAATACCGTGCCCATGTCTCGGTGAAATACCGCTCAAAAAAATAGGCAAATGCAAAAAGGTACAGCACCCACTTCAGTTCGCGCAGCGCCGAGAGCTGGTCTTCTGCGCTCTCCAACATCACCCAAGCGCTCATGATCGTAACTATGCTGTAGCCGAGAATCGGTAGCGCAACGCGTGATCGGATACGACTCAAGGCGGTTGGAAAATCTGTAACGGACTCCGCCAGAAAAAGGCCCAGACTTGCCAGCAGTAGCAGGAAACCCGCCATCTCCATGGCGCCAAGGGAAGTGAGATGGGCCACGGGTAGCAGAATAAGCGCACAGAGGCCCGCGCGATACAGCCATGTTTGAGTCATCGCGTTACTCTAACACCGCCGCCATGTAAGCAATGGTCACTCGCTTTGCTTCTCTGTGATACGCCGGCGTTAAAGTTCCCGTCTCAATAAACGATTTACGCCAAACTAGCCCGGGCAGACCCGCGATGATGTCGCACGCTCTCGCCACTTTCTTGGACTTTGGGACCGCGCCGTTGGCGGTTAACAGATCATAAAGTGCCTTCCCAAATTCCTGGCTCGCCTGATGAAAGGATTCATGTGACGTCGGCATCAGAGCAAGGATCATCTCAAGACGGTTGTTTAGGTAAAAGTTGCGAACGCTGTCCGCGTAGAGACTCAGTAATTGCTGCCAGTCCGTTGTGGCAGGAGGGCGTGGTAGTTCGGCAACCATTCTCTGTACCGCTCGTTGATTAAGCGTATCGAGCAGGGCGTCGACCGATTCAAAAAAGTAGTAAAGCGAAACCCGCGGAACACCTGCTTGCTTCGCCACCGCCTCGAGAGTGAGCCCTACCTGGGACCCTTTCTCCACTATCAGGTACTCAGCGGCCTCAATAATCCGGTGATAGCGCTCTATCCCCGGCCTACGCGTCGGCTGCCGCGCTGGCAGGCGTTGCTTCTTAGCCACAGTTACAGGGCTCCATGGGCATAATTTCTTGGATATCCTATCGTGCTTAGGCCCATACTTTCATCAGCGCCCCGCGCTCGAGCTTTATAGGTGTGGCCTACCCCAAATTGGGGGGCTTAGGACTCAGCTTGATCCCTCTTGAACAATAGCGAGCTCTCGCATGGATTGGATGACACAGCATTGGTTGGCGCTCGGGCTACTGACTGCTTACACCGCCACGCTGCTCTACAACGCCTATCTGGGCAATCAAGCTAGCCGAGGCATGGCAGGCTATTACGTGGGCAACCGCGAAATGAGCGGTGTTGTCATCGGCGTCTCCTTCTTCGCCACCTTTGCCTCGACCAATACCTACATCGGGCATGCTGGCAAAGCGTATGAGTATGGGGTGGCGTGGTTCACGATGGCCATCTTGCTGGTCTTGTTCAGTTGGGTGTCATGGCGCTGGATTGGTGGCCCGCTGCGAAGGTTTGCCTCGGAGTGGGACGCGCTTACCATTCCCGATTTTTTGGGCAGCCGATATATCGGCGGTGGGAGTGCCCGTTCTCGACACCCCTTGCTGCAAGCGTCAGCCATCGTCATTGTTTTCGCCAGCCTCCTTTACCTACTGGCCATATTCAAAGGCGCAGGGCACCTCTTTCAACTGTTTTTGAATATCCCGTACGAAATGGGGGTGGCACTGACGCTCGCCATCGTCGTGCTCTATACCTCTGTCGGCGGTTTCGTATCGGTGGTACGGACCGACGTCTTGCAGGGGGCACTCATGTTGGTGGGCAGCGTGGTGATCTTTTTCTTTGTCACGAAAGCGGCGGGCGGAGTTGGGGCCATTAGCGAGCTCAAAGCGATGCCCGATAAGTCGTTTCTCTTTGAGTTGAATGGCGGCATACCCTTTGCGGTACTGCTGGGGGTATCGCTGTCAGGATCCCTTAAGTTACTGGCGGATCCCCGGCAACTGTCGCGTTTTTATGCGCTCAAAGATGACGAGGCAGTTAGACGAGGTAAATGGATCGCTACGCTAGGCCTGGCAATCGTGCTGGGCTGCCTGTTCCCCGTAGGCATCTATGCGCACCTGATTCTGTCAGAGGTCACCGATACAGACCTTATCGTGCCAACACTGGTCAACGACGCCTCCGTGTTTCCCCTATGGGCCACGGACTTTCTGATTGTTTCTATTTTGGCCGCCGCCATGTCATCGATGGACAGCGTGCTCTTGGTCGCCGCCTCAACACTCTATAAGAATATCGTAGCGCCTTTCAGAGGCCCTTCACGAGAGCTGTTGTGGACCCGCGCTTCGGTCATTGGCTTCTCGGTACTGGCAGCACTGCTGGCACTCAACCCACCGGGTGATATCGTCGAGATCACCATCTTCTCGGGCAGCCTCTACGCGGTGTGTTTTTTCCCTGCTGTGGTATTCGGATTGTATTGGCAGCGCGGGTCCGCCAGGGCGGTGCTTTGGTCAATGGCCGTCGGTATCACGACCTTGATCGCATGGATTGCAGCAGACCTGAGGCAAGACCTGCACGAAGTCTTCCCCGCCCTACTCCTCTCAACACTGACTTACATCACGCTATCAAAAAGCCGGGGATCCGCCGCCGCGTAGGGCAGGCGCGGCTAAGCAGTGTCCTGTGACTGGGTTCGCGCATGTGATGTTACATACGCGACGCTGGGCGATGCGGGTGATCGTTACTCAAAAAGCGTTTTCAGAGAGGGCTTCATCACTTTCCCCATTGCGTTACGAGGCAGTGCATCAACCGTTTTAAGGTGCTTTGGGATTTTGTATGCAGACAACTCGCCCTCGCACCATGACTTCAGTGACGCTAAGGTCATGTCAGAGCCGCCCTTGAGTACCGCCACTGCTGCAACGGCTTCACCCCAGGTGCGGTCGGCCACCCCCACCACCGCGACCTCTGCAATCTCGGGGTGCGCGAGCAGTTTGTTTTCGATCTCCAGCGCCGAGAGCTTGTACCCCCCCGACTTGATAATGTCGACAGAGGATCGTCCCATGATGCGGTAATAGCCGTCTTCGATAACCGCAATATCACCCGTACAAAACCACTCGTCCTTAAAACTCGATGCGGTCGCGTCACGATTGCCCCAATACTCCCGAAAGACCGTAGGGCTTTTGATGCGAATTTCACCGGGGGTTTCTTCCTCTGTAACCACAGCTCCCGCCTCGTCAATCAACTGCACTGACACCCCAGGTAAAGGTTGTCCCACGTAGCCTGGGCGCCGCTCACCCACGTAGGGATTCGACAAGGCCATCCCGATCTCGGTCATACCATAGCGCTCCAGCAGTGCCTGGCCAGTGAGCCGACGCCAATCCTCAAACACTTCAACCGGACAAGCCGCAGACCCCGAGACATTGAGCCGCATGTTGGCAAAGCCCTCGCAGATCAAGTCCGTCTGCTCGTCTTCCAGCCCCTCCAGATAATCGATGAGCTTCACATAGATTGTGGGGACCGCCATAAACACGCTGAAAACATCATCGGCAACTTGGCGACAGAGCTGGCCGAGATCCAGCTTGGGCATCACGTGCACCGTCGCACCGGCCCAAAGCGCGCAGCTCAACACGTTAATAATGCCGTGCACATGGTGCAAAGGCAGAAACAGCGGAATCACGTCTTCTGGCTGCCAGGCCCAGGCATCAATCAGCGTGCTGATTTGGGCGGCGATGTTGCCGTGGGTCGTGACGGCGCCTTTTGGTTTGCTGGTTGTGCCACTGGTAAAGACGATCATCGCTCTCCGATCTGGCGTCAGATCCGGCAGGGTCACAGGACCGTCGGCGGTAACCTCATCCACCAATGCGAGGGAAATTGAGAGGCGAGCGCAGAGACCCTCTATGCTGGCGCGGTTCGCCTGAGTCGTGAGCAGCAGCGTGACACCCGCACTCGTCAAACAGTGCTCCCATTCGGGTTCCGTCGACGCCACATTGAGGGGGATCGCAATCCCCCCGGCTCGCCAAACACCGTGCAGTGCTGTCACGTAGTCAACACTGGCGGGGATGAGGAAGGCCACCCGCGCCTCCTCCAGGTCGGGTGCGCCAGCCAACAGGCCAGCCGCCAGACGATCGATGCGCTGTGTCAGATCTCCATAGGTACAGTGCAGGTCGCCATCGATGAGGGCGATAGTGTCGGGGGACGTCTCGTTGAGTGCGGAACGCATCGCGGGATACCGGTCACGTGAATGATTATGGAACCATCAGTTTACGCCAGATCGGTCGCTAATTTTCGAGCGGACGTGACGTCCAAACGGAATCATTCGCCTCGAACCCTTGGCGTGGGTAGAACGTTCGCGCGCGGGCATTATGGCGTTCAGTCTCTAGAAACATTTTGATCACGCCGCGTCCCCGCAGGTCTTCAAACAGTGCCTGCATGACCCGCGTACCGATATCCTGGCCACGTTGACGGAGATATATTTCACCGATCAGACCTTCTCGCCCGCCCGACTCAAGGCTGTATCCCCAGGTGATCACACCATAGCCTTGATCACCGTTCACCAGGTACACCACACCGAAATCATCGTGCTCGAGTAAAGGCCTGAGTGCCGACTCAACGCGCGGGTTCATAGGAGTGCTGATCAAGCGCATAAAAAGCCTCCACCAGCGTTAACAAATGCGGAAGATGCTGGATTTCCGCGCGGCGCAGCAACGGCTCACGGTTGGTCATGGTGCGCACGTAGCCAATCGAGAATCAGCGCATTCACGACGTCAGGGCGTTCCTGATGGAGAAAATGACCCGCATCGGGGATACGACGAAAAGTGACCCCCGCGGGGAAGTCCTCAGGCACCGTCAACTGCTCGAACACATCACTGGCGATGCAGCCATCTCTTTCACCCGACAGCGCCAGAGTAGGCACAGGCACTTTGAAATGCGCCTCATCTTTGCCCGCGAGCAAAGCGCTCAACGACAATGCGGCGCGGTAATAACCGAGCGCGGCTGACCGCACACCGGGTTGCGAGAGCGTATCCACCACGCTCTCGAGGGCATGAGGCTCGGGGTGCCAATCCGGGCTCCAATCGCGCCAGAGCTTTCGGATAAATGCGTAATCCTTGCGTTGCACCACCCAGTCAGAGAGCCAAGGGATATTGAAAAAGCCCATGTACCAGGACAGGCGCAATTGCTTCAGGATCCTTAAACCATCTCGCGCGAAACGACCGGCATGGGGCACCGCCATAGTGGTGACGCTCCGAAAGCATTCCGGTGCTGCAGCCGCAGCGTTATAGGCGACGGCCGCGCCCCAGTCATGCCCGATGAGGTGCACAGGGCCTTCAGTCAACGTTCTGATGAGCGTGACAACATCGCCCGCGATAGTCTCGATTGAGTAGTCGCCATCGGGCGGGATCGAGCTGGGCTCGTACCCACGAAGCGTCAGAGATATCCCGCGATAGCCAGCAGCCGCAACTGCAGGTAATTGATGTCTAAAAGAGCCAGCATTGTCGGGAAAACCGTGAAGGCACAGCACCAGTGGACCCGACCCCAGCGTCTGTGCTGAAAAGGTAAGCGAGCCCTGCTCAAAATAAAGCGTTTCGAGTGCTGCTGACACCGTCACTCTGCCTCCATTGAATGGGCTCGTAAGTGTCTGCCAAGCGCGCCATACTTTCAATTTTGGAGGCCCGATATGACAACCACCATCTGGCACAATCCGCGTTGCTCAAAGTCTCGCCAAACGCTCGCGCTCCTCGAAGAACGAGGCGTAACACCGACCATTCGACTCTATCTTGAGGATGCACCGTCAGCAGGCGAAGTCAGTGACATAGTCAGCAAATTGGGTATCACACCCTGGGAACTGCTACGCAGAGGCGAGAAGGTTTTCAAAGAGCTGGGGCTCACCCAGCAGGACGGCGATCAGGCCATCATAGAAGCGATGGCGGACCACCCCATCCTGATTGAGCGACCTATCGTCGCGCACGGAAAGAAAGCCGTATTGGGACGACCTCCCGAGAATGCGCTGATGCTTCTAGATTAGCCGTGAGGCTGTGGAACAGGCACCGCTTCCTCCCCCTGCCAAGAGGTCGCCGTGACTGAGATCACGCGGGATCGGCGCTGCGACCCTCACGACCACACATATCCTGTGCCACCCGCTGCGCAAAGATGAAATCACCTAAGGCACCTTGCTGCGCGCTGTGTTCTGCCGCGCACTGATTCAAATCACCCTCAGCCTGCGAGACACACCGATTCAAGGCGTCGAAGTAGTGCCTGACCGAGCCGTATTTGCTTTTCGTCCAATCACGAGCGGTGTCGCAATCGGTCGGCAACGCACTCGGACCATCCTCAGCGAAAGCAGGGGCATTCATCGCCACCACAGCCGACATAAGAATCGCGCGACACAGCGTTTCTGATGCCTGCGCACTTTTTGGTTTCCTAAATCAATCATGTTGAACCACCAGATCGTTATCCAATGTCAGATCCTCATCCAGTTGCACGCCAAAGGAATTCAGCATCATCGACACCTGTGTGTACTGAGCGACGGTCATCACCAAATCCATGCGTTGTTTTTCCGAAAAGCCGCCCAGTACCGTCCATGTCGCGTTAGTGATGAAGGCATCAGCGGTGAGTTCATCCGTCGCCTGCAGTAACGCTCGATCCTGATCACTCCACGCTGGGTCCGCTGGCCCTGCTTTTATCCGCTCGATCTCCAGTGCGGTCAGCCCGCAATCCAGACCGATCCGCACATGCTGTGCCCACTCGTAACCCGACTTCCAGTTGTAGCCGGTACGGAGGATGACCAGTTCGCGATCTCTGGGACTAAGACTGTTGGCATCTGAGAGGATGTAGCCTCCCCACGCCATGAAGCGCTTGAAAGCCTTTGGCGCCTGAGCCAGCGTGCGAAAAATATTGAGAACCGGGATAGCCTTGAATCTGGGCCCGAGTAGCGCGAGTAAATCCGGCGCCATATCCGTCTCCGCCAAGGGCATTACTCGCGGTTTGTTGAGTCTCATGAGTTACCTCGTTTCGAATTGCCCGCAGTGGGGCTCACTTGTAGATTACTCCGGAATGCGGAATAGGCGGCAACAATCTGTCGGTCAGCCACACCGCGTCGCATACGCGGAGGCTCCACCGTGGCTCAGTGGGCACTCCATACTCGAAATTCCCAACAACAAAGGCAGTCCACCACCCTGCCGCGTCGCCAGCTTGACGGTTACACTCCCACCCCCGCACAGATCCTTACATCCGTAGCCTTTATGATGGCGTCGCGGGTGCGGATTACTGACGTCGGTGCCGACTGTTGAAAGGCCTAAGCATCAAAACAATTAACAGAGACGAATGAGAGAATCATGGATCCATTAAGCCAGGCAGCCCTTGGTGCCGCGGCTGCCCAATCTGGTAGCGCCGCGAGGGTTACGCGCCACGCACTTTGGATTGGTGCACTGGCCGGTATGGCGCCCGATCTCGATGTCTTCATTCGCTCCAGCGTTGACCCTCTGCTGGCACTGGAGTTCCACCGACAATTTACGCACTCGCTGCTGTTCATCCCAATTGGGTCACTGATTTGCGCAATCGTGTTCTATCCGCTTGCCAGGGCCCACCTTCACTTCAAGCAGGTATGGCTTTTCGCCGCTCTAGGCTACGGCACACATGGTCTTCTCGACGCCTGCACCACCTATGGCACTCAACTGCTTTGGCCCCTCACCAACGCACGATTCGCCTGGCACAACATTTCGGTCATCGACCCGCTACTCACCCTGCCTCTGGTTGCGCTGCTGATCACTGCAGCCACCCGGCAGCAGCCAAGACTCGCGGTCATTGGGCTTTGCTGGGCGATCGGCTATCTCGGTATGGGCGTCGTACAGCATCAGCGTGCGCTCTTCGCCGCAGAACAAATCGTTGCGAGTCGCGAGCACGAACCCGTCCGGCTCGAGGTCAAACCCGGGTTTGCCAATCTGCTCGTCTGGAAGGCGATCTACGAGTTTGACGGGCGTTATTACGTGGATGGAATTCGCGTCGGCATACATCCCAGCTATTTTCCAGGCGAGTCAGTCGCCAAGCTCGACGTGTCGAAAGACTTCCCGTGGCTCAACCCCGAGTCACAGCAAGCCCGGGATATCGAGCGCTTTCGGTGGTTTTCGGATAATTGGTTGGCTCTCGATCACAACAATGGGCAGCTGATTGTGGATATGCGGTACTCGCAGATACCCAACGCAATCAAAGGGCTTTGGGGTATTGAACTGCGACCCGACGCAGTGAGCACTGACCATGTCAACTGGCGGGCACAACGAAGCACCGGTCGGCAAGAGCTGACAACCTTTAGCGATCAACTCTGGGGGCGTGGCGCGCAGGCCTTGCCGGGCCGTTGACGAACCATTTAAGGCAGATTGCGGAATAGCGAGCCCTCGCTAGCGGGCACTCTTAACCAGTACATGCTCGACAAGTTTTTCTTGTTGCACTCAATCGCTTCAGTTAGCGTTTAATGTATTCTCATTACGCTTTGGGTCAAAAGACATGGCACGCGGTAAATTTCAGAACATTGTAGAAACAGTTGGCGACACACCGATCGTCAAAATCAACCAGTTGGCGCCCGACCACGTGACGATGTGGGCAAAAGTCGAGGCTTTTAACCCTCTGGGCTCGGTCAAAGACCGACTGGCCATGGGCATTATCGAAGCGGCAGAAGCCTCAGGTGAACTGCAGCGTGGCCAAACGGTGATCGAGGCCACATCGGGGAATACCGGCATCGGATTGGCAATGGTCTGCGCTGCCAAGGGCTACCCATTCGTGTCGGTAATGGTCGAGACCTTCTCGGTTGAGCGCCGTAAACTCATGCGATTCCTGGGTGCCAAAGTCATCCTGACACCCAAGGAAGAGAAGGGCATGGGGATGGTCACCAAATGCCGTGAGCTTGCCGAAGCCAACGGCTGGTTCATGGCGCGACAGTTCGAGAACCCTGCTAACGCCGACGTCCACGAACGCACGACAGCGCGCGAGATCATGGATGCCTTTGACGGGGAGCAGCTCGATTACTTTGTGTCGGGTTACGGCACCGGTGGCACGCTGACAGGCGTTGCGCGTGTCCTGCGCGCCGAGCGGCCCGACACCAAAATCGTCACCACTGAGCCCGATGGCGCAGCACTGCTCACTGACGGACGAGAACAGGAGCGCCGCGAGGACGGCTCAGCGAGTGGCAGTCACCCCGCCTGGGCACCACACATGATTCAGGGCTGGACACCCGACTTCATTCCGTTGGTGGCGCAGGAATCAATCGATAAAGGCTATATCGATGAAGTTGTGCCGGTATCGGCTGAAACCTCCTTCGCTACGGCGCAGGCGTTGGCGCAGAAAGAAGGCATTTTCTGCGGCATTTCCTGCGGCGCCACCTTTGCCGCGGCCTTGGAAGTGGCCAACCGGGCCGCACCCGGCTCAGTCATCCTGTGCACGTTACCTGATACAGGAGAGCGGTATCTCTCCACGCCGCTGTTCGGTGACATCGAGGCCGAAATGACCGACGAAGAGTGGGCGATGGCACGCTCTACGCCCAGCGCCGTTCTGGCTGGCTGAATATGAGCGCAGAACCGATTCATCTCGACCCCGACCCTCTGGCGCCATACTGCATTTCGCCAGGGTTCAAAGCCAACGGCATGCTGTACTTGTCGGGCCATGCTGCCATCAGCGAATCCGGCGAACTGGTAGGTGTGGGCGACTTCGCGGCACAGGCTCAAGCAACCTTCGAATCTTTGCAGCGCACATTGCGGGCGGGCGGCTCTGACCTGTCTAAAGTCATCAAAGTCACGATTTACCTCACCGACATGTCGCACTTCGAGGAAGTCGTGGCGCTGCGGCAAAAATGGTTCAGTGCGCCCTATCCTGCCGATACGATTGTTGAAGTCAGTGCACTGGCGCTACCTGAACTCATGATCGAGATTGAAGCGATCGCAGTAGAGGCTTAAGGGCGACAGCGAAGCGCTCGAGGTTACAGCCACTCTATATGGCCCCCTTGCCCCCTGCGTAGCGGCTGACACTTTGGAGCACTCCACTCAAGGGGGCTCCTCTGCCTACGGAATCATGCTCCCCTCGGGGCGTGTTCTGATCACAGTCTCTAGCCGTGTTTGCCTGGCGACGCGGTTCTCTGTTCTCTGTGGTTTAGCCTGTGCCCTCGCCGAAAAACTGGGCGGCCCCCTCTGCAAGACCGAATCACTCCGTTGTGTCGTTAAGAAAAATCCTTTTATAAGCCAGCCCGACTGCGATCACCGTGAGCGGCACACTCCAGATCAAGCCAATGCCCAGCGGGATGGCAGCGAGACCGTTGAGCAGCGTCAGCACCAGCAATAGGCCAAAAATCGTAAACCAACGATGGGTGATCGCTTTTCGGGATGCCTCAAGCGCATCAACGATCCCCAGACGTTCTTGCACCAGTAACGGCAGCGCAAAAAGATACGCCACGGATAAATAAATACCGGGCAGGATCAGCAGCACATACCCCACAAAAATGAGCAGCGTCATCAGTATTGTGGCGAGCAATAGACGCGTTGCCATCGGGAAGAAGGCGAAGAGGCGATCGTTCAGTACGTCGCCGCCAGAGGCGCGATCAAGACTTATCGCAAAGAGGCCCATGGCGATAGGGAGTGTGATCCACGCATAAACCAGTTCTCCGACAATGATCACGAGCACATTTTCACCTGAGAGCATCTGGATGCCTCCCACGATCAGTGCCACGACAATCACGACCGCAGAGTAAATCGCAACGGCGATGTTCAGCTTGAGCTTGTAGCCTGCGATCAGGGCCCACGCCTCAGTCAGTATTTCTTCTATATCCAGCGCGTAGCGCCCTGCAATGGCGCGCTGAATGGCATCAGGTGTTGAGGCGAACGGCACGCCCAGCTCTTCGTCTCCAGATTGTTGATGATCAGTCTGCATAGCATCCCCCTGCGTTGCACCCCGTCGACGCCCTCATCATATCCCCGTGTCACGACCGCACAAAATCTGATCCGTCAGCTCGGACAGTCGTATCCATCAACATGACCAACCGGGAACACCAACCAATGAACCCAGTAACACGACAATTTGTGCGGGCAAGCACCGCCGCATTGGCGCTGCTCGCACCGCTACTCGCAACAACGGTAAACGCGATTGAGGAGCCTGCCTATACGGTCGAGCGCGCGTGGGAGTCCGAGCAAATTGAAATCCGGCGCTACGCACCTCGAGTCATGGCGGTGACCACGATGCAGGGCAATGACGACGACGGCTTCAGGGTACTCGCGGGCTACATCTTCGGGGGTAACGAGACTGAGCAGAAGATTGCGATGACGGCACCCGTGCAACAAAGTATGGCCGGTAAGGCGGAGATGGCGTTCATGATGCCAGCAGAATACGCCTTGGAAGATCTGCCAACCCCCGACGACGAACGCGTGGCGTTCGAGGAGGCGCCGGCTTATACCGCCGCCGTGATTCAATTCAGCGGATGGGCTTCGGCAGATAAAGCCGACGAGCACTGGCAACGATTACGTCAATTTTTAATTGCCGAGCAGATCAACATCACAGGGGAGCCGACACTGAATCAATACAACCCACCCTGGACGCTGCCTTTTTTGCGCCGTAACGAAATTATCGTCCCCGTTGCGCCGTCAAAGGCGAGCCCCAATGGGAGTGCGGGAGGGCGTTAGCCATGCACAGCAAAGCTAGCCTATACTGAGCGCAGTAAGCCAGGAGTGCATGGCAGTGACCGATAATAAGAACACGACTGAGGTTAACCTCGCCGACGAAGGGCATGTCGAGTGCCCCTACAAAATGTATGCAGAGCTCCATCAAGCGGGGGGCGTTGGGGTAGACCCCAGCATCGGCACCATCGTTGCCGGCTATGACACCCTCGCGGCGCTCGCTAAAAACACATCTGTCTACTCTTCCGCCATCACTGAGGATGACCGCGGCCCGCGGCACATGGGCATCAATAGCGAACCGGTGCAGGACGACGTCGAGGAGATCCTGTCCAACGCGCACCCCATTGTGAATGCGCTGTTTACCGCGGACCCACCTGAGCACACCCGGCACCGCAAGCTCATCAGTAAGGCTTTGAGCCCGCGCAGCGTGCGCGCGCTGGAGCCACAGATCAGGCAGATCACCACCGAGCTGATCGACGCCTTCATCGACCGCGGCACGGTCGACTTAATTCCTGAATTTGCGGTCCCCCTGCCCGTCACGGTGATTGCCGACATCCTCGGCGTGGATCGTGCCGATATCTGGACCTTCAAGCATTGGGGCGACCTGATGATCTCGGGCAACATCGATCTGTTAAGCCACGAGCGGCGACGGGAAGTGGCCCACGCCGTTGTGGAGTTGCATGATTATTTTGTGCCCCGCATCGAAGAACGACGGCGCCAGCCAACTGACGACCTGCTGAGCGTCATGGTCAATACAGAGGTCGATGGTGAGCCACCGCTCACGACAGCGGAGTTGCTGCCGATTATTGACCAGATACTGCTTGCGGGGCATGAAACCACCACCAATCTGATTGGCAATGCCATGTTGGTGCTCCTCAATGACGATGCCCTGATGAATCGGCTGCGCAGTAACCCGGACGACATTCCCGCCATGGTCGAAGAGGCCTTGCGCTGGGATCCGCCCATACAGTGTACCTATCGCCGAGCCACCCAAGATGACCATATCGAAGGCGTCGACGTGAAAGCGGGCGACATGGTGATCCCCATGTGGGCTGGCGCCAATTGGGATCCGGAGGTCTTCCCCAACCCGGAGCAGTTCGATATTGATCGGCCCACCACCAAACCCCACATGGGCTTTGGCTTCGGACCCCATTTTTGTGCAGGCGCCGAGCTAGCCCGACTCGAAGCAAAAATCGCATTCGAAGAGTTACTAGGGCGCCTGGGTGATATCGCGTTAAACGAAGGCGAGAGTGACCTGTCGCACCTACCCAGTTTCGCTTCTCACGGGTACCGACAAGTGGGTTTGCGGTTCAGGAAGATCAGGTAGCGAGTCTCGCATTGGGCCGTCGGCTAGCATCGGGCGCCCGAAGTGGCCGCCGAGCTAGCCTTCACAGAACTCAACTGGCCGCAATGATTTGCGCGCGGTGCGACACCTTTTCAGCGTGGTCAGCAATCTCACCAATATTGGTCAATAGCTGATAAAGAAAGATCACGTCAATCGGTGAAAGGTCTTCTTCATGCCGGCGCAACTTAGCTCGAAGCTTGGACTGCATGTCATCTGACTTACGCTCAATCTTTTCGACCAGAACACACTTGCTAGAGATAGCCGCGACCTGCCGACTACTAAAAGCCGTTCTCGACAACTCACGCGTGGCACCCACCACTTCGACGGCTTTTTCGGCGGCGTCAGTCACGGTTGCAATAAATTTGAACAGCGACTTTTCCAGCTGTTGCGGAAACATGAGTTGACGACCCAGCGACAAGCCAGCGATGTCCTTTGTTTCGTTAGCCATCTTGTCCTGGACGCGAACGAGCTCCAACAGGTCGGGCCGCGAGACAGACATCCACAAACCTCGGGGAAGATTCTTCCGCACATCCAGCTTGATATCGTCCGCCAACGCCTCTAATCGAGCGATTTCCTGCTGTATTGCCTCGGCTCGTTTCCACTTCCCCGCTTGAGCAGCCTCAAAATAGGGAGCGAGGCGCTGCACACAGTCAAGACATGCTTCAGCGTGGCGCTCCATAATCGCGAGTGGCGAGGTACTTAAAACCTCGGATAGGGCTGGCTTGACCGCCATTTTTTCTCTCCTCTGCTGACAATCGGATCAGATTTAAGAAGCTGTCTGATGTCGTCGACTTGTTACGGGAACTGATTCAATGTCAACCGAAAATGGCTGACAGAATATAGAAGAACACGATCGCCAAACCGGCACCAGCTGGTAACGTCACCACCCAAGAGGTAATGATCGCTCCGACTGTTGGAAGGTGTAATGCCTCGACGCCCCGTGCGAGGCCAACGCCGAGTACCGCACCCACCAAAGTATGGGTTGTTGAAATTGGCAAGCCCGTCGCCGAAGCCAACACCACGGTTGATGCCGCGGCCAATTCAGCGGCAAAACCTCTACTCGGTGTGAGTTCCGTAATTTTGCGCCCGATTGTCTGGATGACCCGCCACCCATATGTCGCTAAACCAACTACGATACCGGCCGCACCTATCCCCAAAACCCACCATGGCATAGCGGATTTAGCACCAATCAGGCCGCCAGATTGAACTGTACTGACAACGGCAGCGAGTGGTCCTACTGCATTGGCGACATCATTCGAACCGTGCGCGAACGCCATGCCACACGCGGTAAATATCATCAAGATGCCGAAAACCTTCTCAACATTGGCAGTGCTGTTGATATCACCCATCACTTCAATGCGCCGCAATAAAGCGGCGCCAATAACCGCGACGACCAACCCCACCCCTGCCGATACGACTGCGGCGTTCAAAAATTTGGAACCCATCCCCAAATCAAAGTCGATACCAATGTGCTTCAGGCCCTTCAGCAGCGTCACCATGCTGATCATAAATCCAACCATCCACATGTACATCGGAACATATGTGCGGGCGCGCTCAAAGGTGTCTTCGTGATCCAAAATTAAGTTTTTGACTGAGATAAAGAGCGCAAATGACATCGAACCAGCCAAAAGAGGCGACACAACCCAGCTCGCTGCGATCGTGCCAACCTTACCCCAGGCCACGGCTTCAACAGAGATTCCGACAGCCGCAAAGCCGACAATAGCGCCCACGATAGAGTGCGTTGTCGAAACTGGCCACCCGCGAATGCTTGCTATGAGCAACCACGTTGCCGCCGCCAACAGAGCAGACAACATCCCAAACACCAATAACTCTGGCGAATCACTTAAGCTTTCAGGGTCAATAATCCCCTTACGAATGGTGGAAGTGACCTCGCCACCTGCCAAGTAGGCGCCCGCGAACTCGAAAATAGCCGCAACCAATATGGCTTGCTTGAGGGTAAGAGCTCTGGAACCCACCGAGGTCCCCATAGCGTTCGCCACATCATTTGCTCCGATTCCCCAAGCCATAAACAAGCCAAAACAGCACGCAAGCGCTAAAAAGATAAAGCCATGAGAAGCGATGATGTCCATTTGTTAGTTCCCTTTTCTGTACTGCTCTAGCCTAAAGCTTGTTTGTGACAATCAGGTTTCATGCGCTAACAAATCACACACCTAAACCGTGCCGGGGTTAGCCTTTTTTCTCCGCTTAGAACGAGACATCCCACTGAATTCTGAAACGATTCTCTGAGTGGTTCGTCATCATCAAACCGTCATCAAGCGTGAGATGAGAGAAATCGACTGTGATCTTGTTGCTATGACCAGCAAAAAACCAGTTCGCTCCGAGAGTGAATTCCTCGCGCTCGTTATAGATGCTTCGCATCGATTTATTCGGCTCGCTAACGTAGGCATATCGAGCGGCAAGCTCCAGCGGTGCCGGAAACGCATCAAATAAGTTGTGGAAGAAATAACCGGACTGGATATAGAAGCCGGTTAAATCGCTCTCAGTGCCTTCGACGCGGTCAGTCACAAACTTTCTGTGCCACTCCTGCTGTAAAGAGAAGCCGCGGTATTTGAATGCAAATTCCTGCACCGCTTGCTCGATCTTGAATTGATCCTCTGCCGCTACAGCTGGCTTCGCAAAGCCGTCGAGGTTGCCACAACCTGAGGATGACCAGCGTGTGCATGGCCCCTCGTTAGTGAAACCAGCGATCGCAAACGAACCCGTGGGCAAATCGGTATATTCGACATCCGTCTGCTTCCAGGCCAGATCCCTGCCCAAGAAGTTCCACTGCAGACGACCCATATAGAGATGATCGGTAGAGTTATTTTTAACCCCTCGCCCCTCTCCGTTAAACACGCCAGCGTAATAGCGCATATCAGCCATGGTGCCTTTGAATAAGTGCCCGCGCAGCTGAACACCCACCTGCCGATCGACTGTGAAAATACGGTTAACGATTGAGCGTTCCACGAACTGCTGCCGCCCCGAGGAATCCACTCGCTCGCGGTTTAAGTCCACCTTCCATTGACCCAGTCGGATGCCGCCCCAGTCCCATTTTGCGAGATCAATCCGCCAGTCGATGACCCGGGCTCCTGCAGAAACCGGATCGGCGTCCACGTCGCGCGCCGGCTGAAGATCCACCTCAAAGTAATACTTGATCCACGGTTGAAAGCCGTGGCCGCCAATCTTCATCCGCAAGCGGCGCTGCTCAAAACTGGAACCGCTCGCATCCTCAAACTTAGAAATTTGTCGCGGATCTGACCCATATGGGTTGCTGTAGCGGAGTTGCGCACGCCACTGCAAATTGGTTTGCCAATTGCCATCGCGCGTCTCGAATCGGAATCCTTTTGATCCGTAGCTAGCTTTTACCGGCGATTCAGAAACCATTGCGCTGGCTACCGCATCGTCGATTGCTCGCTGCACGCTCTCGTCCAAGGCGACCGATGATGCGAGCTCTTCTTCGGCAATCGCCGGCGAGACGGCCGAGGGTGTTGATACCGGCGCTACTGACACGGTGGACAGCACCTCGGCAGCGGTGACTTCCTCTTTTTCCAGCAACTGCTGGTACTGCTCCTCGCTAATCAAGCCGTTCTGCATTAAAACGTCGAGCAACGCTTTATCAGTCGCCGACGCGCCGACAGCAAAAACGCTCGCCAATCCAGCGGTGAACCACAGCGGGCGGAAAAATGAGGTTTTGGGGGATCGAGTCATGGTTTTGAGCACCAAAAATTTGTTAATCAACACCACACTAGTCTGTGACTATCCAATGTCAGTTTCATGACGGCTGCTTTACAGTTCTATGAAGAAAATGTTTCATTTTAATGACGGCGCTCTCGGCACTTGACGGTCACGCGATTTCAGTAGACTGATTTGCGTCGGCGAATACGCTGCAGACACTGGCAACAGCACATGCTGCAATTGATACCGCCGCATCAACGTGAGCGTACCTGTGCTCGAGGTATCTCACGTGGCATCGGCCCGCTATCGCCGGGACGCGTATCTGACAGACACTCAAGACTTCCGCATCGGTGAATAAGGAGGGCTCATCAGTGATTGCTGACCGCCACTTTAGGCTGAGGTTATTCGGGCTCGCGATTGCGTGCGGGTTGCTGTACGGCACTGCACTTCTGCGCTCCACGGCAACTATTGGTGCGGGCTATACCGCCAAGCAAATCTGCTCGGGTGTGTTTGTAGGGCGACTCCCGGAGCAGTTCATCGTTAGCACAGACGTGCTCCCCAGACTCGCCACCGTCGGCCCATTGGCAGAATTACTCGGCTACGAGGTCAACCATAGTCAGCGAGAGGTGGTGGCGCGCATTCTGGGACAGAAGGTGACCGCACAGTATCGAGAAGGCTACGGCTGTACGCTGAACCAGACAGATCACCCGCCGCTCTTCACTTTTGTGGCTGCTGCTGATGACGTCTTAGAACATCCCCATGACACTGATGCGACGCCAGCAACCATCGCCAACCCTGCGCCAGCTGCACAGGCGGGCAACAAACCGGCTCTGCAAGCTGCTTTGAATACCGCCTTCGCCGAGCCCCCCGAGGGCGGCCGTAACACACTCGCCGTTATCGTCATGCATCGCGGCCAGGTGGTCGCGGAGCGATACGGAGCACCCGTGACGGCTGCGACGCCCATGCAAGGCTGGTCAATGAACAAGAGCCTGATGGCAACGTTTATTGGGCGGCAAGTCGATCAAGGCAACTTGGATTTGGACGGGGCGGTGGTCAGCGCGTTATACGCAGCGGACACTGATGCCAGAACCCTCGGCAAAGTGGACCCAAGCCTCACATTACGGCACTTGCTGTCGATGACCACCGGCTTTGATTTCTCCGAGCGCTACTTCCCCGGTGATGATGTGACCGACATGCTCTACCGCCAGCCAAGCATGTGGCAGTCGGCGCCAGATACCGGCCATGCCTACCCGCCAGGAGTGCAATGGGCTTACTCCAGTGGCGACATCAACACCGCGTCCCTGATGTGGCAGCAGTCTTTAAATGGGGAACCCTACCCGGATTGGATCCACATGAATTTCAGTCGGCCCTTAGCGCTCGAGGAGGTTGTTCTAGAGCCTGACGCCAGCGGTGTGCAGGTGGGCTCCAGCTATGCGTATCTCACCGCCCGAGATTGGGCACGTATGGGTCAGCTGTGGCTGGATGCCTGGCATGGACGGAGTGACGTGATCAGCCAGCAGTGGCAGCGGCTGGCCGTGACACCGGGGACTGCCAAAAACGGCGAGATCTACGGCCTCGGATTTTGGCTCAATACTACTCATCGGGCCTTTCCCAGTGCGCCGGATAACACTTTCCACGCCGGCGGTAACTCTGGTCAATTTGTGGTGGTGATTCCGGAGGAAGAATTAGTAGTAGTCCGGCTGGGACTCACCCTGAACGAGTCTCGAACCGACATGAATGCTTTGCTGACCGACGTGCTGGCAGCGCTCTAGTTGACTCTATGGGGCCCGGCAACGTGCTCGTTTTTGGCGCTCAACAACTCAGGACCGGCGAGACCGGATACAGCCGACCCTTTCTCAGCACTTAACACTTAGCAGTCATTTTGTGAGGCCGCGCCGCGGTGCGGCATCGGCCTTCAAGATGGCTTTCCTTAATCCACCTTCTGCATCTGAGGCATTAACCGGTAGCCATCGAACTTCACGCGCTCCGAGGGAATGTAGTGCCGAACGATAAAGTTAAATACCCCGGTGTCGTTACTGATTGGGAGATTGTTTAACGCATCGTCGCCACAGCCCATGCTGACGGTGTACGTGCCATCGTCGTTCGCGGTGGCAATATCGGAGCTCATGTGGGCCACGTCATCGAACATAAACCCGTTCTGGTCATAAACCGTGAAGGACCAGAAGGCGCCGTATGTGAACATCGTATGTTGGCTCAGAGGGGTCACGAACGGATCGCTGGCAACCCATAGGGGCAGTGCTAATCAAATGAGAGAACTTACAGCGCAGTAATAAAATCCAGTCCCGACAGGATGAGGATGAGCTTCAAAATCAGCCGCGACCGGTCATCGAGCTCTTGGTATGCCTTCTTCAGCTTGGCGATCTCTTCCTGAGCGCGTTCCCCGCCCGCCTCGATCTTCTCTTTGCTGGTGTCCAGCGTATTGGCCAGCGCCACACCCGACGCTGAGACCCCGAACCACTTGAGGAATCGCCGGCGTCCTGAGGCGGTCACCACTTGATCGGAGGGCAGCATGTCTTGCGTTGTGCTGCTCTCAGTGACTGTCCCACCGGTTTCATTTTTGGTTGAGGGTGTCTGGTCCTCAGTTTTGGATGCGTCCATGCTGTATTCCTTGGGCGTTTTCTGCTCTCAGATCGTACCGCGATGGAAGCTATAGAACAGCCACAATCTTAGGTACTTCGTAGTTCGTAATCAGGGCCTACTGCCTCTGATATACCGGGCGCCGCGAGCCTGCAGATCATCGATTCGATGCCGCGTCCTCGCTGCTTCCACAAAGGGATGCCATCGCCCACCCGCCGAGTGCACCGGCCGCGGCTTGGCACAATAATCCAGCCCAGGACCTCGCCGGTGCAAACACATCGACACCGAATGCCATATTAAGAATGGGATGTAACAAGCCGACGCAGAGCGCGCCGCACACCGCACAAATAACCGCATTGATGTTCAGCATGGAGTGTCGATCCAGCCAGGCCAATAGCAGCCACGCCGGCGCGAGAGCGATGGCCATCAGCGGGAGCAGGCTAGCACTCAACCCCACAATATCGTTCCACGAGCTGGATAGCCGCATGCCCCAAGACACCGCCAAACCCATCTCTTCAACAGAACGCAGCACGATTTGTGTGCCGATTACCGAGCCCACCACAAAAGCGACCAAGATACCCACGGCCACTGCCAGTACAATCCGCATACGATTCATCCGTCCTCAAAAGCAAGGCGTTATTCACAATCCGCTGATGCTACGTTGACGTAACTTCTCTGGCTCATTTTTTAGGATTCTCTCCATGCGCACGCGCTCATTCTTCTTAGCACTATTGCTCTGTCTCAACGGCTTATTTGCGGGCACGAGCCAGGCGCAGGACTACCAAGTCAGCACCCTGGCCACGGGCCTAGACAAACCGTGGTCCATCACATCGATTGGTGAGGGCGCCTTTCTTGTCACGGAAAAATCGGGTCGGTTGGTGAGGCTAGACGCCGATGGCAACGTCAACACTATCGAGGGCACACCCCCCGTCTATTTTGCTAATCAGGGCGGACTCCTCGAGGTATTGGCCGACACGGACTTCGCCAACAACAAACTGATCTATCTGAGTTTTGCCGGCGGAGATAAATCGGCCAACCGCACAACTGTGGTCAAGGCAACGCTTTCGGGGGACACACTGAGTGACGTCGAGACCATTCTGGAAGTGACGCCCGACAAAGAGGGACCGGCGCACTATGGCGGCAAACTGGCATTGTTACCCGACGGTACGCTGCTTGTCAGTGTAGGTGAGGGCTACAAGTATCGGGAAGAGGCGCAGAATTTGGACTGGGAACTGGGCAAGCTGCTACGAATTCATACCGACGGCACCGCACCCGGTGACAATCCTTTCCCCGACACCGCGCCGAGAGTGTTTAGTTACGGGCACCGCAATCCGCAAGGGTTAGTTTATGACGCGGCCTCGGAGCGCATTCTCATGCTGGAGCATGGGCCGAAGGGTGGCGATGAACTCAATCACGTCGTGGCAGGCCGTAACTACGGCTGGCCGGCGATTACCTATGGCGTCGACTATAGCGGCGCCGTGATCTCCCCCTTCACCGAGGCAGAAGGCATGGAGCAACCCATGGCGTATTGGGTGCCCAGCATTGGCCCGTCAGGCTTGGCTATTTACCGCGGCGACTTGTTCCCGGAGTGGCAAGGAGATTTGCTTCTGGGTTCGCTGATTAATGAAGAGATGCATCGACTGAAGCTCGACGGCGATACGATTACTCTAGACGAGGCGATCTTTCCTGAAATCAAAGGTCGGGTTCGAGACGTCCGCGTGTTAGGAGACGGAGAGATTGTCGCAGTCACCGAAGAGGGGGATGTCTTTCTGATTGCACGATAGCGCAATGGATGCGCCGCAACCTTAGGGTACTCAACGGCTATCTGATGGAAAGTCACACCAATCGCCAAACTTGCAACCACGGGGAGCAAAGTAAAATTAGGCGAGTCGTAAGACCGTCCTCTCGGAAGGACAGAAAAGCCGAATCACATTGTACTTGCGATGGTTTCAAGTGCTCGTTCAATGTCCTCAGGATCCGTCGCAAAGTGAGTCACGAATCGAGTCATGTCGGAATGAGCCGGCCAGTCATAGAATTCCAACCCAGCCTCTCTGAACCGCACACGGATGTGGTCAGGGATTACTGGGAAAAGCTCGTTGGCATCAACAGGCCACGGTAATTCAATGCCCGGGTGAGCCGTGAAACCAGCCGCCAAGCGCTGGGCCATCGCATTGGCGTGGCGCGCATTGGACAGCCACAGATCATCTTTAAGCAGAGCTAACCACTGCGCTGCTAGAAATCGTTGTTTTGACCAAAGATGACCGGCCCGCTTGCGCCGAAAAGCAAACTGCTCCGCCATAGCTCGGTCAAACATCACAACTGCCTCTGCTGCAATGCCACCATTTTTGGTCAGGCCAAAGCTGAGACAATCGACCCCACTCTTCCAGGTTAAATCTGCCGGGCTCGCCCGTGACGCCACCACAGCATTTGCAAAGCGCGCTCCATCCATATGCAGAGTCAATCTGAATTCATCTGCTAGCGCACGATACGGTGCAATATCTTGAGGACTGAACACGGTTCCTGACTCGCTGACATTCGAGAGGCTTATGGCGCCCGGACGCGCGTTGTGGACCCCGTGAATCGTGGCTGTTGCCATGTGAGCCCGCATTAGTTGCGGATCAGGTTTACCTGCCTCACCCGCAATCGGCACCATACGCGCACCACCCGTCAGCAATTCAACCGCAGTATTCTCGTCGTTCTGAATGTGAGCGCCCTCGTGACAGTAAATGGCACCCCATGGCGGACAAAGCGCACTCATAGCAAGCGCATTAGCCGCCGTGCCAGTGGTCACAAAAAAGACAGAACAATCGGTCTCAAAAACAGCACTGACGGCATTTTCTGCATATGCAGTCAACTCATCTTCGCCGTAACCAGGTGAACTGCCGCAATTAGCTTCCTGGAGAGCCACTAATACCGATTCATGAGCTCCAGCTTGATTGTCCGAAACAAAATTCAATTGCATGAGCTCCGTATCAGTCCTGTGACTTCAGCGTCATGAAACTCATGAGCCTGCCAGCTAATGTCACCAACCTCGCTCCGCACAGCTCGCCAAAGCCAACAAGCAAATGGCGGAGATTGAAGTCCTAGCTTAAGCCGGTTCACCCTCGATCAATCGAAGATTAATGACTCCTTCAAGTCCAACTATTTTATCCAGCAGCGCTTGCTGAGGTAGCTCGTCGAGATCAACGATATTGTAGGCAATGTCGCCAACACTCTTATTGAGCAGATCCGCAACGTTTAAGCCGTCATCGCCTATCAAAGTCAGAATATGACTCAGCGTGCCGGGCTCGTTTCGGTTGGCTATGGTGATGCGATAATCGGTGGTTCGATCCAACTCAATCGCCGGAAAGTTGACAGAGTTGCGGATGTTGCCGTGCTTGAGGAAAGCCTTGAGCTGGCTAGCCGCCATCACAGCACAGTTCTCCTCGGCCTCCGCGGTGCTGGCACCAATGTGGGGCATCAGTAAAGTGTCCTGGCGCCCCAGCAACTGGGGGTGAGGGAAATCAGTCACGTACCTTCTCAATTGTCTCCCGTTTAATGCAGACACAACCGCGTCAATCGATACGATTTCGTCCCGGGCAAAGTTCAGCAGGCAACTCCCTTGCTTGAATTGACTAAGCAGATCTTCGTTCACCAAACCGCGAGTGCTGTCCAATACAGGCAGGTGAAGACTCACAAAATCACTCCGGCTAACCAGCGATTGCACGTTTTCCATTCGCTGCACATCGCTAGGCAGGCGCCACGCGGCTTCGACAGATAGCGCCGGATCAAAACCCACAACATCCATCCCAAAATCAAGACCCATCCGCGCCACCAGACTGCCGATCGCGCCCAAGCCCACCACCCCCAGCGTTTTGCCCCCGAGTTCGGCACCAGCAAATCGCTTCTTT
>MDTD01006652.1_pt1 | contig 24374 bp, 22 predicted proteins | sample 811221 | NCBI WGS metagenome assembly MDTD01 (sample SAMN05326646, study PRJNA326480) | marine metagenome | isolation source: seawater | place: Pacific Ocean: South West | collected 2011 | reverse complement strand
TGTGCGGCCCTCGACCTTGCAGTACGCGGATACCGGCCCATTGTGCTGGAGAAAGAATCCGCCATTGGCGGCAAGATGGTGCCGCTTCAGATTGCGGATGCTGAGATTGACGGCGGGCCCACCGTCTTGACCATGACGTGGGTCTTTGAAGAGTTATTCGCACGGGCTGGCGTCCAGCTAAGCGATTTTGTGACCCTGACACCGGCCAAACGACTTGCACGCCACTTTTGGCAAGATGGCAGCCGTCTCGACCTCTTTGCCGACCTTGAAGCGTCGCGTGCCGCCATCGAGGAATTTGCCGGGCACCGAGAAGCAGACGGCTTTATTCGCTATCACCGTTACGCTCAGAAAATCTTTGAGAACGTGAACGATGTCTTTATCCGTGCGCCGAAACCGACACCCTTTGGGGTCATGCGGACCATGGGCATGCGCGCTATCCCCCAGCTTTTGAGCATCGATAGCCAACGCACCATGTGGCGCGCGCTTGGGGACTTCTTCAAAGACGAGCGCCTCAAGCAACTCTTCGGACGTTATGCCACCTATTCCGGCAATAACCCTTTCGCGACCCCAGCGACCTTTAACCTGATCGCCCATGTGGAGCAGGACGGCGTATGGCGCATCCAAGGCGGAATGAGTGCTTTGGCGAACGCGATTGGGTCGCTTATCGAAACGCATGGTGGGGAGATTCGCACCAATACGAACGTTCGGCGACTGATTCAGACCCGGCGCTCTATCTCCGGAGTCGAACTTGGCGATGGGACGACGCTCAACTCGCCAGTGGTCGTATTCAATGGCGATGTGGATGCCCTCGGACAAGGGCTGCTGGGCCTAAAAGGTCGAACTGGAATTAAGCCTCTGTCGCCCAATAATCGCTCCCTATCGGCCGTGACCCTCTGTTGTGTGGCAGATGTAGGACAGGCTCCGTTGATTCATCATAACGTCTTTTTCTCCCGAGACTATGAGGCTGAATTCCGTCACATCGATAAGGAAGGCCGCCTGCCGGATGAACCGACAATCTACATTTGCGCCCAAGACCGTGGGGATGAGGACACGCCCCGCGATGCGGACCGCCTCTTGGTGCTGATTAACGCACCGGGAAGAGCGGATGTGCGCGGGATAAACGCACGCGAACTAAAACTCTGTGTCACGGAAGCCCGGGGCCAGCTCGAGCGCATGGGACTTAGCCTCGACATTCGGGGCCAGGTCATACGCGGACCGAATGAATGGAATCGCCTCTTTCCAGGCAGCGGAGGCGCCATCTATGGCGCGGCGTCGAAGAAGTGGAACGCCACGCTTAAACGGCATGGTGCCACGACGAAGCTCAAGGGACTTTATCTCACAGGGGGAAGCATCCACCCGGGTGCTGGTGTGCCGATGGCCGCATTGAGCGGTCGAACGGCGGCCGCGCAAGTTGAAGTGGATTTCCCGAACGGGTAGTTCTCGTTTGATGCGGACCGTGAGGTAAAGTCCAGCGTCATGACGTAGAAAGACGACGCCCGGTGGAGCCGCTTGGGTTCCTTTATGAGAACCCAAATGCAAGCAGCTTGCATTAGCAGGGTAATTACTCTAAAAGGCGGGGAGTTAATGCCGTCGCATAGAACCAATTCCGGAGGGCTCCGCCATGCTGTCACGCTCGAAGTTTATTGCCTGCTTCTTCATTCTCGCCTTGCTTGTCGTCGAGGGCTGCGCCGACTCGGCAGACGATACACCCGCCAATACAGATACGAATACTTTGGAATGTGGTCCAAACGCGACGTTCCACGCAGGAGGGACAGCCGGCGGGGAAGACCACTGCGACTGTAATTCTGGATATTCCCTCTACAACGACGAGTGTATCCCGGACGATTCACCGGAGTTTAACACGGAACCTCCGGTCGAAGAGCCTCCGAAGGAAGATGACGAGCGGGCCCTTCCCCTCTCCTGCTGGCTCTCTCCAGATGCGGAGTGCGACCCACGAAACGGAGGAGGCTGCGACCTAGGCGCCGGCGACACATGCGACCTAGCGACAACGGCGGATGGTAAATTGAATCTCTTCTGCTTGCCTGGGCCCAACACTCAAATGATTGACCAAAGTTGCGACCCAGCCAGCGGTCCCTTCTGTGCCGTTGGAATGCACTGCGTCGATCCCGGGTCATGCAAGACCTTCTGCTGTGACAATGGTGACTGCGACAACGGTCTTAAGTGCAAACCTTTCGCGACGGAAACAGGAACCCTCGGAGTATGCACGGACGGTTCCTCAACTACACCGCCACCGGCATGCGGACAGCCCGGAGCTTCCTGCAGCATGTCTTCGCAATGCTGCTCGAACGACTGCCACGCCGGACATTGCCATTAGGCGCAGGCTGAAGCCAACAGGACTCAATTACATCTATCTTCAGTGCTCTCGACCTGAATGCGTCATATCTGTTAAATTACGGGAAGGAAGATACACGCTCACGTGTTCCACCTGGGCGTTCATCACCAGCACATAGTCGCGCTGTGACGAGACAAAGATAGAGACGTTAAGGTTCAGGGCTACCCTTGCATCGTGGAGCCCTCCTGTCCTGGGGGAAAAGATGGTCCGATATAGTGCACACCACATGGCATGTGGTCTTTTGGTATTCATGGTGGCCTTTGTTGGATGTAGTGACAGCAGCCTTACGGGCACTGGCACGAGCACCATAACGAGCGACGCTCTTCTCGACAGTTCGATCGACGACCTTGGCGCCAGCCCTAGCGATTCTGCCCAAGTAGATAACATCCAAAGTGACTCGACGCCGGATGGTGCTGCGAAAAATGATACCTCCGACGATGTGGGCACGGAAGACGCCACATCGACAGATAGCGGAAAAGGCCAGGGGTGTGACGGCGAACCAGGCTGCTTTGGTGCGCCATGCGATACAGCCTCTGATTGTAATTCGGAGATTTGTTCGATGCACAAGGGTGAGTACGTCTGCACAAAGACGTGCGATGTGACCTGCCCACCTGGATGGGAGTGCAAGCTCATTGCCTCGGGAGGAGATGGCCAGTCCGTCTGCGTTTCAAAAGCGAGTCACCTGTGTCTACCGTGCTCGAGCGATGCCGATTGCACGGGAGAGGGGTCCATTAACGCCTGCATCGAATACCCAGGTGAAGGTTGGTTCTGCGGGGCGGCATGTGGCGAGGACAGTGACTGCCCAGCCGACTACGTATGCCAAGAGGCGTTGTCGAGCACTGGCGCGACGACGACGCAATGTATCTCTGCGAACAACATATGCGCCTGCACATCACTCGCCGTGGAGGTAGCTAAATCGACCCTTTGTAGCGTGAGCAATGACGAGGGTACATGCGAGGGCTTTCGAACGTGCACAGTGGATGGACTGACCGAGTGCGATGCAACAACTCCACAACCGGAAATCTGCAACGGACTGGACGACAATTGCGACGGTGAGGTTGACGAAAGCCCATGTGACGACGGGAATCCATGTACCGTGGGAATCTGCGCGGGTGACGATGGATGTACTTTCGAGCCCACACCCGGCAATCCGTGTGATGATGAGGATGACGCCACAGGAGCCGATGCTTGCACCGACGACGGACAATGCACAGGAACCCCAATCGTGTGTTCAGAAGGTCCGTGTGTTGTCAGCTCCGTTCCCAATGGTGATAGTTGCGTCGATACCTATGCGGACGCCGGTACTCTCTGCGATGACGGACTTGATTCCACCAAGGGCGATGTGTGCGATGGAGCGTCAGTCTGCGCGGGTGAACCCTACGAATGCCCCATCATTACGACATGTACGACGGCATACACCCAAGATGGCGTCGATTGCGTGGCCACCTACGCGCCGGGCGGAACGGTCTGTGACGATAACAATCCCCTGACGTCGGACGATGCCTGTAACGGTGAGGGTATTTGCTCGGGTACACCCTTCAACTGTCCCGAGCCTGTTGACTGTATCCCAAGTTACACACCTGACAATGGGGACTGTGTCCCGAATTATGCCAACAAAGACGCTGTGTGTGACGACGGCAATAACACCACGAAAGGTGACGTATGCGACGGCTCGGGTACGTGCTCCGGCACGCCTTATACGTGTGATGCACCAACTCAATGCATCGCGGGTTATGTTCAGGACGGAGCCATCTGTGTGGCAACTTACGTCGCTCCCGGCTCGGCCTGCGATGACAAGGACGATAGTACCAAGGACGACGGCTGTGATGGCGCAGGCGTTTGCCAAGGCACCCTCTATGAATGCCCAAATGCAACCACCTGTATTACGAGCTACGTCAAGGATGGAGAGGGATGTGTTCCAACCTATGCACAGAAAGGCCTAGGTTGTGACGACGGTAACGCGGACACTAAGAGCGACGTATGCGATGGCGATGGCGTCTGCACCGGAAGCCCGTTTGACTGTCCCGACACGACTGACTGCACGCCGTCATACACTCCGGTAAACGACGTGTGTGAGGCGAATCATGCCGCACCGGGCGCTGTCTGTGATGATGGCGATAACACCACCAAAGATGATGTCTGTGATGGTTTTGGAGGGTGCTCTGGGGAGATCTATGACTGCCCGCAACCGGACGCATGCATCGTGGGGTACACAAAGGATGGTGCCTCTTGCGTGCCACAATATGCGGACCAAGGAACGGCTTGCTCAAACGGCATGACAACCACGAAGAACGATGTGTGCAACGGGGCCGGCACATGTGCGGGTACGCCTTACAACTGTAATGGTGAGGTAACGAGTCTTTGTACGCCTGCGTTCGAACCGGACGGCGTGGGATGCAGCCCGATTCCTGCGAACCAGGGCACGCAGTGTGACGACGAGTCAATCGATACAAAAAACGATAGCTGCGATGGGGCTGGAAGCTGCGTGGGCACGCCCTACAACTGCAATGGCGAACCTATCAGCACCTGCACCCCGTCCTACACGAAGGACGGGGTTGGTTGCGTTCCATCCCATGCGCAACAGGGAACCCCATGTAACGACGGCAAAAATGATACAAAGGGTGACGTCTGCAATGGGGCAGGAAGCTGCGATGGCACCCTCTATAACTGTAACGGGGAACAGACAACACAGTGTATCCCTAGTTACTCGCCCGATGGCGTTGGATGCACGCCTAATTATGCCAACGGCGTGGCCTGTAACGACGGGGTCAGTTGCACCATCAACGACGTGTGCCAGGGAGGTGTATGCGGCGGGCAACTCCAAACCGAATGTAGCCCGGGACAACAGCAGCAAGTCGCTTGCGGTAACTGTGGCACACAGACGCGAACCTGCACGGCGACGTGTACATGGGGTGGATTTAGTGGCTGCTCGAATCAAGGAGTCTGTAGCCCGGGACAGCAAAATAGTCAGGGGTGTGGCATCTGCGGCGGCAGTCAAACTCAGACGTGCAACAACTCCTGTCAGTGGGGTGGATTTGGAGGATGCAACGATCCATGTCCTTCAACGAAAACCTTGTACCGTTTCTTCTACAAAAGCCCGGGCAACTGGAACCACTACCTGCAGGACTCACCTAATGCGCCGGGGGGCTATCTTTACGAAGGTCCGCTCATCACCGTCTACACAAGTCAGATACAAGGCTTGATCCCCATGTACCAATTCTACCTCGCGGCTGACATCGACCACGTTGTTACGACGAACCCAGCCGAGGGCCAAGGGCATCCAAAGGCGATACTAGGATACTGTGCCCAAAACTCGGGCCCCTTAGGAAATAAACCTGTCCACCGCTACTTCCGTCCCGACAAACAGGACCACTTTGTCACGTTGAATCCCAACGGAGAAAACCTGAAAAATTATGGCTACGAGGGCGTGGTCTGCTACGTCCCCTGAGGCGTCACAGCGCGCCGACGGCGCCACAGTAAGCCGAGCAGTGGAATCGCTAGCAGCCAGGGGTATGAAGTAGCGTTACTTGCCTTGCATCCCTCATCTCCCGGGGTGTCTGAAATATTCTCACAGGTCCCATCGAAAGTGAGTTGAAGGTCATGCGATGCACCGTCTGCTTCCACATTCCAGGTGAGTGTCACAGTCTTTTCGACACCGATTTCGAGATTTGGTTCGAGAGGTTGCTGCCAGGATAATTCTTCTCCAGGCGCAGCCGTCAACGGGTAGACACCGTCACCATTAAGCTCCGGAATGTTGCTGACGACGACCTCGAACGCACAGTTGTTAACCAGTCTGACGACAAGGTCGTTGCCGTAGCAGACGTCGAGCGTGTCATCGACCAACTCAAGACAGGCGAGATCACCACTTATTGTCCCCTGTATGTTCCACGCATTGCAGAAACAAGCAGGCGTCACGGCTGACGCCGGTGAAGCGAGAACCAGGGTAAGCGCGAGGGCAAGGGAGGAAGTAAGCAACTTAACCATCATTGAATCTCCTCTTTGATTCTTTTCCTGTTTGTATCTTTCGGCGCGGATCACCAAACTTTTTGGTAACCCTCGTTATTAAACAGCAGTGCTGCAGGCATGCCATAGATCTGTCCCTGGGCGCCCTTCAGGAATTCGATCTTCAAGGTGCTGACGCCATACGGACAATCGAAACCAGTTGTTAGGACACCATTTTCGAAGAAGAGTGTCCACTGGGTGGCAGCGTTCTTCCACCAAAGTTGACCTTGGTCATCCAAGCTGATGGTGACTTCATGCCATCCGTTCTGGACGGGATAACGCTTGTACTCACCTTGGAGGTCGGCGGCTGTCATGTCACTTAATAAGGTCGCCTCTTTCTCTTTTGCTTCCGCCTGAAGTTGTGCCGGACAATCTGGAGCCATACTGGCTTCTTGGCGGGTCACAACGGGAACATATCCCACCTCCAGACCGGCTGGCGGTGTGACAAGAAGACCTGGATCAAAGCCGGCCAGTTCGCCGCCTGTCGGACCGGGTAGATACTCTTTATTCGGCGTCCACTGCTGGTGCATTTTCTCGACGATACTTTGGAGGTCTGCTTTCTCCTCGGCCGTCCAAAGGTGTTGTTGAAACACCGGCTGATCGATGAATTTGTACCAGTAGTAGGTGATGGTGGAGCAGTCTCCAAGATCCACGTTGAAGGGACCAGCAGCTGGTCCAGGAGAATTCCAGGCGCCATCAAGGGGCTCGGCTGAATAGGGTGTTCCCGGATCGGTTCCTTTTGGGAACTCCTTGTACGTCAGCTTGGTCTCGGGCGGCACGTCCGCTTCGGAAATCGCTACCCGTTGATTGCCCTGCTGCTTGAAGTAGCGCGGAAACTTGGCCATGCCAGCCTTGTCGACGTTCGTCCACTGCAGGCCAAACACATCGTTTTCAAACACTGTGGGGGTAGCAAGTTCGTTAATACCGCCCAGAATCTGACCGCTTTGCTTATAGGTCACGGGATAGGTGTACAGACTGGGTTTGAACGTGTCTTCAGCTGCAATCTGTCCAGATGGAGCCGAACCTCCCTGGCGCCAAGCCAGTACATCGTCGTAAAGCGCACCTTTCGAGTAAAAGGTTAGGTCACGGACGAGAATGGTTTTTCCATCTCCGTCGACGGGGAATTGAAGCTGGGGAATCTTCGTGTAGAGAGCACCGTCAGCAGCAGTGGCTTGGTACTGCTGGACCGTATTGATTTCCATACTTCCACCAAGCCCGGCATTGATTCGGCGGCTGTCGAGTCCCCGCCCCTCATCGAAGGGATAGTTCTTGGAGATTTTGCTCCAGGTCTCAGGCAGGTAGTAGGCCAAGGGGCCTTTGAAGTTGGTGCTGTTCAAAAAGAGCGTCCAATTCTGGTCGCCGGTGGGTTGTGGGTCTGGCCGAGGGTCAGTCAACGGAAGTGCAATGAATCCATAGCCAATAAGTTCACCTTGTGGCTCGCCGCCAAAGGGCAAACCATCCGGAGGAATCAGCATCCGGTTGCTGAGCTGAGCAATTCCAAGGTTCGTATCTGGTAGCGTGGTCGGGCCATTGAAGAAAGCCCAACCGGGGGAGGCAATCTGGCTTGTGTAGCAATCTGGCGTAGCGTTCATGCTGAACTTCGGCGGTCCATAACGATACTGATTGTTAGCCCAATAGCCGAGTCCGCCTTCCATGGTCTGAAAAACGGTCGCGTAGGTGGGCGCTCGCTCAGGCCAATTGTCAGCAGCGAGGGTACCTGGCGGGCAGAGCGGCGTTGTTTTGTTATCCGAATTATCCGGTGTGAACCATGTTCCAGGGAGCCCAATCTGAAAGAACTTCAGGGGCTCAGGCGTCAGGCGCCAGGCCGCCGAGTAGAAGCTCGCACCGTAGCGGTAGAGCTCCGGGGTAGCCGCCGAGGAGCTTCCGATATAGCCGTGGAGGCCCTGGTAGGTCAGTGTCGTCGGATCCGGACCACACACAAAGCCATCACCATCCATTCCTGGTGGGCATTGGCAGACGACACTGCCTGGAACGTTAATGCAGGCGGCTAAGGGATCACATCCACCATTGTTGACGGCACATTCATCGATGTCGGTGCATTCGACGCCGTCGCCCTCAAAGCCGTCATTACACGTACACACATAGCCATCGGGAACCGAGGCGCACGTCGCATCCTCGCTGCAATTAGTCTCTTCACTCGCGCATGCATCTTGAAGCTCGGTACAGAACTCGCCTGTATAACCCGTGCCTTCACAGTCACAAGTGGCGCTTAGTCCGTCTTCACCGGGGCTGCAAACGCCTCCATGCGCGCACGGATTGGGAGTGCATGGGTCGGTGATGAGCAGATCGCCTTCGGCGTCATTCTCGGTATCCGATGGCTCGCTAGCATCCTGGTTCGTATCGATAACGGAACCATCGGTTGCATCGAACTCTCCGCTACCACTGTCTACGGTTCCCGCATCCACGGGCGATACCTCTGCGGACGCACTATCATGCACCATGGTCTCGCCGCTGCTGCCCGAGTCAAACGCCGTCTGAGCTTCAGTTCCACCTCCGCAGCCAAGCCACAAGAGGCTTAGACTCAAGAGAATTATGTGGATCGGATTCATTGTGGCTCCTTCGGATATGTGCCCACTCACCTTAGAACAGCGAACACAGCAAGCAAACTATGCAATACCCATAAGACGGTGGGTTGACGCTCGCGAGACGCGGGTCGAGGGGGCGTTACCGTGATAATGCCTCAGCGGGGAGCCGCGTGGCGTTATAGCTCAAGCGAGCATGAATCCAATGTCTCGAGCCTATTCGGTAAGGGTTCCGCCGCTCAACACGTGAATAACGATGGCTACCACCGTGACCAGCATATAGATTCGGAGTAACCATTTCCGTCGCAACTCTTCCTGAGCGTAGAGGTTATCCATCCCCTTGGACGGTTCGCTTTTGAAGCCTCCCCAGGGAGAGTCTTTCTCGTGTTTGTGAGTCCCGGAATTTGGAAAGGTCGAAAAAATCTCCGGCGCATGATTGTCTCCGAATGACTGACGAAGCGCATTTGCAATGGGCAACCAGTCACGTCGACGTAACGTGAAAACGGTTCGGAAATAGTGGTCGGAACGGTTCTGAATCAATAGTGAGCACCATTGGTTCTTAAAGCGCTCAGGTATCCGGGGACTCTCATCATCGCTGCCCCCAGGTTCGGGACCGGTAGAAACCTGCAACATGCTGCCAAGGTCCACACTGCGTCGCTGGTACCCCCAAATGCACGGCAACCAACCACGCCGGATAGTAAGTATCTGCCCTGTGACACGAATGGACCATCGCCGATTGAGAATCGCACACAACCCGATCATCAGCGCTACGCCGAATGCGATTTGATATCCCAGAAGAAGCCCCCTCTCTGAGGCACCCTCAGGGTCAAAGAAGATCCCGTAGCCAGCAATGCATCCGATAAACAAAGCTCGCGAAGATTTCGCGGCGCTGATGTCGGCTGGAACGTCCTAGGGATTTTCTGGCACACATTTATCGTCGTCGGGAACGAATCCTGGGTCGCAGACACATTCAGGGATTGGAGACGGCTGAGGGGTCTGTCCAGGACAGTTCTCGTTAATGGTGCCATTGCAGTTGTTATCCTTGGGTGAATCACAATCTTCCGGCTGAAAAGAAATGCAGAGCGCTCCGTTCCATGTCGCGTTTTCCGGACAGCCGCAGATCGGACCATCGACTGGGTTCGATGTACACGTCAGCTTTCCGCACCCACCGTTGGCGAAGGAACACACGGGCTTACACGAGTAAGAAAAGACCTTGATACAGACACCGTCCGGCGGGCAGCCTGTCACGTCACAGGTACACACATCGTAGAAATCAGGGCAGCACGTTCCCGTTTCCTTGCAGGCCTTCGTACAACCACATCCGCCCTCCCCACTGGAGACACCGCAAACGCCCTTACAGGAACCCGTCATCGGTGCGGGCGTATCTTCCTCTGGCTCTGCGATGTCTTCATCGGCGTCGGCAATATCATCGCCCTTTCCTTCGATGTCCTGAAGCAACAACGCATCCTCGATAGGCAGGGCTACATCCTCTTGAGGGGACGCCGAATCTTGAGTGTCCGTCGAAGCGGTGTCGTCGGCGGGAACCGCGGCATCGTCTATCTGTGTGACGTCTTCCTCAACAGAGGTGGTATCCGACTCGTGGGTATCCTCGAGAACCTCTTCTTTCGCTTCGACGTCTGCAACGTCATCTGCTGATGTCGCATCCACGGGTGCGTCGCTCTCTTTGTCGGCCTCAACGCTCGTATCGTTAGGCCGAGCGTTCCCATGGGTGTCGGTAGTAGGAAGCTCAGTCTTGGTTTCCGTGCCACAGCCCTGCGTCATGACGATGATTAATAGGGCGACAGTGAGAGTTCTGATTCCTAGTTTGATCATGAAGGACTCTTTGTTTTTGAGTTACTGAAGCACATCAAAGGGAAAGGTCTAGGCCAAAACAGCCGCGAGCACAAATGGAATGGCCCTCCTAAGGGGTACCCTGCTCCTAACTGCCGTTCTCGAACCTCCCGCCGCCCCATACCTTTCTTCGGAATGTGTAGAATTTTGTCTGGTTTCGGGTTGCTCTTCTTGGGCCTCACTCTTAGCATTCACTCGCTTCCGATTGACTCCAAGGCGTCCCTGAGAGGACCACCTCCGAGTAAATCCGAATGACGTTCTTCAAACCACCAACAACAACGAAAGCGAAGAGAGATATGGGAACTATCAACATCAACGATAAAGCGCCTTCTTTCACCTTGGCAAACACCGACAAATCGATGGTTAGCCTAGACGATTATGCAGGACGTAAATTGGTCATCGCCTTCTTCCCCGCTGTATTCACGGGCGTCTGCACCAACGAGATGTGCACGTTGACCGAAGGCTTGGCGAATTTCGAAGCGCTCGGAGCAAGCGTCGTGGGTATCAGCGTCGACTCCCTCTTCGCAAACGGAGCATTCGCCAAGGCCGAAGGCATTGGATTTCCACTTCTCTCGGACCATACGCGCTCCACCATTAGCGACTATGGCGTGACCTTCGAGAACTTTGGTGCTGAAGGCTACACGGCTGCGACACGCTCGGTCTTCATTGTGAACGAAGAAGGCAATGTCACGTACAAGTGGCTGGCACCAAACCCAGGCGTAGAGCCGGACTATGACGCCATTAAGGCAGCCCTAGCCTAAGCCTCTGGGTTGCCGATAGACGCAGGAGATTTAATGAAACGAGCCATTTTGGCAGGAGCGCACTTCGAAATGGTTCAGCTCGCACGCGGGCTGAATTTCGACATCGTTGCCGTGTGCGATCCTGCCAAGGCCGGTTCATGGCACGACTTCTCAGTCTATTCCAACGATGCGGACGTCGTCGCGGCCCACCCCTGTGATGGGGTGATATTGGCCATCGATGATCCGACGATTCGCGCCAAGGTGCAGGCTGCATACCAAGGTTTAGGTATTGAGGCCCTCGACGTCATGGGAGGCACTGTCGACCCATCTAGCACCTACGGTCCTGGTCTCGTGGCGTGTCAGATGTCGATTGTAACGACCGAGTGCCTCTTGGGTGAAGGCGTGCGTCTGAATGTGGGTGCGACCGTGATGCATGATTGTACGGTCGGGGACTACACAACGATTGCTCCACATGCCTTACTTTTGGGGAATGTGACTGTCGAAGCATCCTGCTACATTGGAGCTCGGGCAACCATCTTACCCGGACTCCGAGTGGGTCGAGGTGCCGTCGTGGGTGCCGGTGCGGTAGTCACAAAGGACGTGCCTCCTGGTTCAACCGTGAAAGGCGTACCAGCGCGCTAAGTCCATTGGTTGATTACGTTAGGTCGCGAGACATCACGACGTATTCCCAGCGGTTCGTCCGCCGATCGATAATCTTGAAGTTATTCTTCTCGAAGAGCGACCGTAGGGCACTGTTGCTGTGGTGTACATGAACCTCGGCACGCTTCACACCTTTGTCATTAAACCATTCGAGAGCCGCCGACATAAAGCGTCCAGCAAGTCCTTTACGTCGATGATTTGGAAGGACGTATCGGCTCCAGAAGTAGCCATAGCGATCCTCCCCTTCGCCGGTTCGCAGCCCGACAATAGAGTGACCGACGATATTGGCATCGGCATCCAGGGCGATGAGGTAGCGTTGGTTAGGGTTCTTGGCGCCGGCTTTGTAAAGCTTGGCGGTAGACGCGAAGTCGAAGTCCGGCATTCTGGCCGGATCCATGCGAAGCTCGGGACGACTCTCCCACAGCGTCATCATCGAGAAGGTAACAATGGTATCCATCTCTCGGTCAGAGGATGGGTTTAGAACCCTTAATGTGTAGTCGGACATAGTCTCTTTCCTTACCGGCAAAGGTTGCACCCGAATTATAACCTTCAGCCCTGAATAACCTCAACCTTGCCACGTGGAAGACGTATAAAGGTGCAGCTTGGAGAGTTGCCAGAGACGTGAGGCCCCCTAGGTTAGGGGGCCAGAAGAGCCGTCATGGCTTCGGAGTTATCCATGAAAATAGAACGAGAAAGTTATCTGCCTAACGCGCTGCTTGAATCGAGTATCAAGCAGTCCTCCGGTGAGCCTGTCTCGGTTAGTGAGATCATGGCGACAAAACCAACACTTCTACTCTTCGTAAGGCACTTTGGTTGCATTGGATGCACAGAGAATATCGCGCGTTTAAGCCCAAGATTTAGTGAGCTGAGTGATCTTGGCGTACGAATCGCCATCATTGGTTGTGGGGCTCCTATGTTCATCGAGGGATTCAAGGAGCGGAATCACTTGATAGGACTGCCGGTGGAAGTCTTTACTGACGAAAGCTTGGCTGTTCATAAACTAGCCGACCTGAAATACGATCGGTGGGGAGCATTTCGACTTCGCACACGCATCGAAATGATACGAGCGTTTGTATCCGGTCATGTGTCAGGTCCCATCGAAGGCGACATCCACCAACAAGCGGGCGCCATCTTTGTCGATGGCAGCGGCGTTATTCGATTCTACCATCGAGCCGAGTCCCTCGGCGATCATGTCGACGACATCCGACTCTTTGACGCCGCTCTCGCCGCATGTGTGAACTCACATCCGGAACTCGTGTGAGGCTTACATGGATACCCTACTGCATATCGCCAATGTCTTTCTGCTGGTTTCTTTTTCAGTCAAGAGCATGCTCTGGCTAAGGGCCCTGAATCTCGTGGCCGGGGGCTTCTTCATAGCCTGGGCAATATCCTTTCCAGAGGCCATCTGGAGTTCTGTCGCATGGAACGTTCTTTTCGGTGTGGTCAATGTGTGGCGCATATACCTGGCCATCCTCGAGCGTCGTCCGCCTAAACTCTCGACCGAGGAACAACGCATTCATCGGGAGGTTTTCTCGACGATGCAACCTCACGCAGTTCGCAAACTTTTCGACCTTGGGCAATGGGAAAATGGTCTTCCGCCGTCGCTGTTAGTCGGTCAAGGTGCCGTATCACCACGAGTTTGGATGGTGACCGAGGGACAGATCAGCGTCACTCGCGACGCTAAGCTACTACGCCAAATCTCTATCGGAGACTTCGTAGGAGAGGCTTCATTCCTCACGGGCAAACCCGTTCCGGGCGATGTACGGGTCGATGAGCCTGTTCGCTTTTTGAGTTGGTCGCGCGAAGACTTAGAGCGTTTCATGGGAGAGCGACCCGAACTGGCAAGTGGTCTCCAGCGAATCTTTGCAGACTGTCTGGTTCGAAAACTCCACGTTGCCACCCGATAAACAAAGTCAAGGGGTCAGAGCAGGTCGTTTTGGACGAAAGTCCTTGCATTAACCGACCAACCGGTCCAGAAATTGGTTCCCCCGCAATGTCAGCGCAAAAAACGCCCCCGTAATGCGTTGACTAAGCGATCCCCCCCCCTGAACCAAAAGGTTAATGACCATGCTCCGCCTTTCCCTCGTGTGCTCAATCCTTGTGAGCGTTCTCTTCGGCTGCGCTGAAGGCCCCATCTCAAACTCACCATCCGCCCCGCAGTTGGATACCTCAAACACATCGGACGCTCCTGAGCTTTCAACCGATCTTGTCGAAACCGCGGACGACGTTGCGACCGAACCGGACGTGCAGCCTGAGACAACACCACCGATTGAGCCTCTGAACCTCAACCTCAACAACGCACAAGACAATCTCTATGCCTTCACCAAAATGAGGGGCTCGTTGGACCCCGAGCAAGAGGTTGTATTCTATTGGACCGGCTCCATTTTCCTTGCGGAGAAAGCTGCTCCAACTGGCCCGGCCGTTAGCGAATTCCCGGGTCCTATCCTGCGATTTGAGGGCTTCAATATCGCACGTTTCGTCCCTACGAATGACGGGGTTCGCATGATCTCCCGAGAGATCGCTGTCTACCAAAACCAATACGGACAAATCATCGACTGTTGGAATAACGCACCGATCTCAACTGGCGCCCCACAAAATGTTCCGGTCATTCACGTTCATAACGACCCGGTTAACCACACCGTTTACGGAGGCACGCCGCACGAAATGGGAGACCAAGTCGTCTGGACCCTCGAAGTGATGCTGCGCTACCCCAATCCACTCCCGGTCAACCAGTACCCACTATTCTCCGCGAGCAACACCTACGAAACTGCCGAGCTTTTCAACTTCTACTCCATGAAAAATGACTTAAACGATCCCACCCAAGACTCGGTTCCTGTCCACATTTCCTGGAGCCGGGTTGGACAACCAGTCCCTTGGATGAAGGCTGGAATTACGGACACGAAGCTTATCTACCACACCTATGGCCGCAAACTCCTCGGAGGATTCGATGAACTCCCCATGAACCTTCAAGAGTACGTCATCAACAACGCACCTGAGTACATGACGGCTCCACAGTGGGACGAATCCCCCAATGTCACCAGCTGGAAGTACGTGAAGAAGCTCATCGATACAGGCAAGTACCCCGCTTCGTGTCAGTAGACACGTACCTAGGACGTTTGAATTGGTGACAGAGCTCCATAGGTGGCTATCTGTCACCAATTCCTAAGACGTCTAGGTCACTCGCAGAGAGCTTCCGTCACACCGTCAGATTGCGCGCATGTGCACCCTTCTTTGTTATCGGAACCGGGACCACAGACTGCCTCAGACGTTCCGCAAAATGCACCGCACTGATATTTCGCCATGAACACGCAGTCTCCGTTCCAAGCTACCGAGCAACACTCTTCCATCCCTTGCTCCACGCACACACACTGGTCGATGACGGGATCGCCGCTGCCTCCCGGAATCTTGCTTTGAGCGCAGGGTGGATCTGCCTGAAAGCAGGCTTGACCGGCCAACCCTGCTTGCGCCGTAAGTTGGTCGATCAACGCATCGAGCAAGCATTGAGGAAGCGAGGGGTTGTCGTAGACAAAGAGGATGTGAGTTAGGAAATCAAGCTCTCCCCCAAACGTCTCGAGCGATGAGAGGTCAAACGCCTCCAAAACATCGTTTCGGTAGATATAGGCCGTCGACCCAATCAGGGCTAAATTCGGAGCCACCAACTCCTTTAATACCCCGTTGTCAAACACATGGAGGCTTCCAACCGACTCGAGTTCAGGCAGAAGAATGGTCGTTAGGGAGCTGGCGCTCACGATGAGCTCCCCACCAAAACCAGACTCTGACACATTCGATAGCACCGGCAGCAATAGTGATTCCAACATTGGGTTGGTCTCAATCCAAAGATTGTTCACTGCGGTTAAGGCGGATAGATCGATAGTGGTCAGTAGACTGTTATCGTGTATCCAGATTGAACCGCCCAAGGATTCAAGTGTTGGAAGCGCCAAGGTCGTCAGCGATGTGTTGACCGGGTCCACATTGAACACTGCGGGTTCGGTCCCGAATACGTAAAGTTTGCCCCCAATGGATTGAAGCAAGGGCAAGGAGACCGTCGTGAGGGAGGCGTCACCTGAGATTTCTAGGTTTCCTGAGATAGCGCAGACGTCAACAATGACATCGACGTCACTCTGTTTAGTAATGACATAGTCCCCTTCGTAAATGTTCTTACACAGGTCATGGGACGGGTCAGGTTCAACATCTTCGACCACATCGAATCCAGGTTCCGTCGTGTCTGTGGCCACATCGCTCAAAGGGTCTGGCTCAACATCGTGCGAGACATCCTCAAGCGGAGACACATCCTCGAAGGTATCATCAGAAATGACGGTGTCACTGGTGGGCACCGTGTCTGAGGGCGTCCAACTATCGACAGACACGTCAGGCTCCAGGGAATCATCTGGTGCAAGCTGATCGGATGGCTCAGAGATGTCGGTCGTATCCATTGCCACGTGACCCGGCTGAGTCGATGTGCAGGCTTGAATGAATCCCGAGAGAGAAAGGGTGAGCACCCAAAAGGGTAGGAGATAACGTCTACAAATCACGATACGTCTCCTTTCTCTTGAGCATCTGATGACGAAGCACATTGGCCATCGCCTAAAATGTCCCAGCATTCGAAATCAGCAACGATGCCGGTTCCCAATTGTTCAAACATACACAGAACACTCTCGCCGCAGCCCTCTATCGTGGACTCCCCTGCATGAGCCGCTGCGGCCTCGGATTGATAAGACACCGCGTAGGCGCTGGCGGTGACTAGGCTTGCCACAATGGACATGATGAAGATCACAATGGCACTCTGCCACGTGATTCCGCCCTCGCCTGGATGAGGTCTTACCCCCTTAAAATCCACCACAGTGATCGCCCTCGTTCGCTTCTTCGCGATACCCATATCGCACTCCTTCCAATGTCGAATGACAGACCAACCCCAATGTCCTCGAGAACTCGAGGCACTCGACAGACGGGGCGGTACATAAGCAAAGGGAGTGCCAAAACACCAAAACCTAATAATTCAGGCCCCTTACCCTAAAAAACCTTGTGCGCCCCAACGTGAGCGTGTGTATTTTTTCACCACTGAAGCACAGTTATTTCCAGGATCCTCTTTCCGGAAGAGTCTCTACCTACCTCCAGTTACCTGATGCAACGATGAGCCTTGTCCGCGTTAGCGAAGTAGGGTTCCAAACCGGCCTTGTTTGTCGGTTGAAAAGGCATGCGCGTGCCCTTATTGTTGGCTCATGGATGGTTCCAAGAAGCCCTCATCGTTCGGTCGCCTCTGGGATACGGCCCTGGATGCCACGATTATTCGTAGCTTCGACCGCAGGGGCTACGAGAGGCATCGACTATGGTTTGATGACGCAGACCTAGAAGTCGACATGACGGAGCGAGTCTGCGCGGTAACGGGAGCGAACTCTGGCTTGGGCTTTGCCACCTGTGAGGGTTTGGCAGAACGAGGCGCCACTATCTGGATGCTTTGTCGAAACCCCGAACGAGGAAAGGCGGCAAGCGACGCACTCTCGCAATCTTACCCCCACGCCAAGATTCATTTGGCTATCCTCGATGTTTCAAATTTGGCTGCCATTGCCGCGTTCTGTAGCAATGCGCCTTTCGAACGTCTCGACGTCCTGATTCACAACGCTGGGATTTTACCGTCGGCGCGGGAGACGAGCATCGACGGATTGGATCAAACACTCGCGACCAACTTGGTCGGGCCTTATGCGCTTACCCATGGGATGCTTCCTCTCCTAAAGCGAGGAGAAAGACCGCGTATTATTTGGGTATCTTCAGGCGGCATGTACGCCCGAAAACTCTCCGTCAAACGCCTTGAACGGCCACCGGAACCCTTCAACGGCGTGAATGCCTATGCAGACACAAAGCGGGCCATGATGGTCGCATCCGAATACCTGGCAGAAGAATTATCTGAAACGGGTATTGCCGTTCATACGATGCATCCCGGCTGGGCCGACACACCCGGGGTCAGGAACTCGATTCCTCGTTTTTGGGAGAAGACCCAAGGCATTCTTCGCAGCCAGGCAGAGGGAGCGGATACAACCATCTGGCTTGCCATCTGTGACAAAGCCCATCATCAATCAGGCTTATTCTGGTTTGACCGAGCCCCCAGGCGCACCCACTTGGTGCCCTGGACCTGGAGCGGTAAACGAGAGCGACAACGCTTTTACAAGGCACTCAAACGATGGGCTCGAATCTAGGCGTTGACCGACTAGCCCTGACCGACGGACCGCTCCTCCGGTCCCAAGAGCCTCCGGCGGTAAGCCATCCAACCGAGCAGCGCCAAGCTCAATAGCATGCTCATGTTCCACGGAGTTTTCTGTCCGCCTGCGCCGCAACCTGGTGCTTCCTCGTGGTCTTCGACCGGTGTCGATTCATCATCCTGGGTGGAACCTTCTTCCTGCGGGGAAGCATCACCTGGCTCGGGCTCATCGTCGGGCTCGGACTCATCGCCGGGCTCGGACTCATCGCCTGGTTCTGGTTCATCACCTGGTTCTGGTTCATCACCTGATGTCCAGTTCGCCTCGGGATTGAGGACGAGAACCCCAATTCCAAACCCTTGGTCCACAACCGAAAGGATATGACCTGTCGCCCCGAGACTGACGTATTCGGATGCCGCATCCGACACATCGTTGGCAGATCCGGCTGGCTCGACGAAGGAATCGACGCGCTGCCAAAGGGTATTCCCCTGGCTGTCTAGACGAATGACCATTCCTCTCCAGACCTGCCGAGGATCTGCTTGGCATTCCTGCTTCAAGGCCCCGCTTAGCCCGCCACATCCTTCAATTCCAGAGCCGCAGCCAAGGAGCATGCCTCCATCACCGGTTCCCTGGATCCCCCAGCATTCATCGTAAATCAGCTTGGGATTTCCGGCTCCAAGCCCAGCGAAAGCTCCAAGGCCTCCCGGGGGGTCTCCCACCATCTGGTACCAAACTATCGCACCGCTTGCAGAGAGCTTCGTGACACTTCCATCGATGCCTCCCTGATTGTTGCGATGGCCCGTGATGGCAAAGCCCTCAAAGGCCGAACCATTCCTCAAGACCGCAATATCCGTAAGCTCGCCGTGGTCTGGAACGCTCGTTGACCACATCACTTTTCCCTGACTATCAAGCCTGGTGACGGTGGGCGGGGCGTCTTCCGCGCCGCTTGCCACCACATAGCCCGATTCTTCCCCTGTGACCTCACGAATGCCTTTGCCCGTGATGGAGCCCGGCAACATCTCAGTCCACACGGGTGCGTCAGGACCGGCAGCCGACGCTAGCTGCTCGGCCGAGAAGTAGGAGACAAAGGCTTCACCACTCCACGGATTACCATAGGACTTAAAACCCTCTGCGCTTCCTTTCTGTCCGTTCACAAGGCCCGTGGTGATAAGCCCGCCATCCGACGTGAGTTGGATAGCCTCAAACGCACCCTCGGTATTGGGTTTGGGGTCCGGAAGTAAGACCTCCCAAATGACGGAGCCGTTTGCTAAATCCAGTTTGGCAAGATATCGGTCACCGGTACCATCCGCAGCAGCTTTCAATCCGGCGACATAGAGTGCTGACTTGGAGGCTGCCAGGTTGTTAATGAGGTCGTTTTTGCCGGGCGAGCCGAAGGTCCTTGACCAGGCAAAAGACGTGTCTTGGTCGGCCTCCAGGAAGACAGTTCCTGATAAACCTGCAGGGTCCACTTTAACGACGAAACCCTCGGATGTGCCTTGAGCATCCATAGACTTTCCACCCACGATATAGCTTCCATCGGGTGCAGCAATGCCGTGCACCGGGTGGGGATCTTCACCGCAGCAGGATTCACCGATTCCCGCATAAAAGAGCACAGTCGGAGCCTGTGAACTCACGGCTGTATTAGCCCACGCGTCTGACGCCATCAGTGTGATGAGTGCCATAAGAACGACCGAAACTCCGTCTCGACCTACGTTAGATAAACGACTTCCTTGATTGCTGTATGTCATGTGTTCCCTCTGTCCACGCGAGGTGACCCTCGCTTGCTGCGATACCCTCTAACATTGGGTTGTGGCGTAGAGGCGACGGTGATCAATTAACCTCCAGAAACAATTCGCAAGACCCATGGCCTTGCCAAAGGATTTCGAGTCTTGCGACACTTCCAACCACGCAAGATTGCTACGGCTAAAGGCAGAACCTAAAGGTGTCTTCATGAAACGGATCCGCCCCCTCTTCACATGCATCGTTCTCGCGTGGTTCGTCATCGCGTGCGGATGCAACGAGAAGAAAGCCACGGAAAGTGCACCTTTAGAAAGCGTTCCAGACAAGGTGACCCGACATCATGGGTTGTGGATCCAAGACGAACCAATGCTTCAAAACTCCGTCCCCGTCCGAGAGGCCTTCAAGCTGATGTCCCCCGATAATCGTCGCAAGTTTCTGGCAGCGACTCCCATCTCTGGCTTCCTCTTCTCCGAGGGCCAGGTCCACCTTCGAGAAGCGATGAAGAAGCCTGAATTGCACTCCTCCATCACATCCGCCATCGATAAGAACGGGGACATTCAGTTGAAACTGCTGAAGGAATCGAGCAGCCAGGCTGCACCCGAAGGCGATAGGATGCTAACCCTCTCCGTCAAGGTGGATGGCGATTTACTTACCCTGCGCCCACTGGCCCCTCGAGGGCCTGCTGCGACTTACCGACGCTGTGATTCTGCGTGCGAAACAAAGATGGACGCGGGAGAGAGGATTCTCTTTCCAGGTATCTAGGTGTTAGCCGGAGTATCCGCGACGTCCACGACTTCGTCTGTCTCACCTATGGACAGCTGATGCATCACTCTCAAATCTTCGTACATCACGGCGACGGCGACGGCACTTAGAACCGTGGGAATCGACTGCAAGAGAACGACAATCGTGACGTAAAGACCAATACCGTCGGGTGTGGCCAGAGGCTCAAACATCAGCTCCACTAAAAACGAGAACATCCCACCGATGAGTCCAACGACCAGAAGGACGCCGAAGATTCGCCATCTCGAGCCTTTCGTGAGTTCCAGGCTTCGTGACAACGAACCTGTGAGACTGTGCTTTTCAAGAACAGTCACGGGAATGACAACAGCGATGGATACCCCGAGAATGAGGCCAGGAACGATGAAGAGAACCAAACCGAGGACGACGGCCATCGCAGCCAGCAGCGACACGCCAATCACTGGAAAGAGCCGTGCAAGCCCACCTGCTAGAGCGTCTTGAAAGGTCGTTGGACGGCCATGAAGGGCAAAGACGGCCGTGAAGGTAATCGCGCCCTGCACGATGTACGAAATCATGACTTGAAAGACCCCAAGGGACCAATAAACGGTGGGCTCTGTCATGCTATCGAGCGCGAAAAGCGTCACGACGATGACGGGAATCATCGCCAAACAACCGATGCTCGTTAGAACCAAGAATCGGCGCGAATAGACTGAAAAACTCCGTTCAATGACAGTACCGACGTCGAGCATGATGAACTCCGCTTCCTTGGCTATCGATGACGGTCAACGACCTTGGCCCGCGAGTCTAACGAATCCCCCCTAGATGACAACACCACGACAAACGACGAGACGGTCTCACCTTGAGAGACGAAACTAGGTTTCCCAGAAATCCACGCATTCGACAGACATTTACCTGATGACCTTGAATTGAAGGATGCGATGATTTACCCGCAGATCGCGCCCAGAGAAAGGAGCAACGTTGCCTCGCATCAAACCCAAAAAAGCAAAAGCAAAAGCAAAGCGGAAAGACAGATCGACGAAGGTCTCTCATACGATCGGGCCTGATGGTGGCGTTCGCTTTGCGTGGCGAAGCTTCATCAGTACCGACCTATGGTTTGCGTGGCTTCCACTTGCAGGGGCGCTCTTTATGTCTATCCCATTGTGGTTTCCCGAGGCTGCATCAAGTGAAGGAAAGCTGCCCCCAGATGAATTTTACGTATGGTGTTACTCCATCGCAGTTCTGATGAACCTCTTGGGTTGGGTAAATCGACGTCAGGTCGTAGAAATAAGGGCGGATACTGTTCGACTTTCTCGAGGGCTTATTCCCAATATTTGGGGCTATCAACGAATCTCTATCCCTCGCGATAACATCATCGCTGTCGACACGGGACGCCAGCTAGATGGCGGCGGCGGACCAGATGAGGTTTTTGACGTAGACGTGCCCGAGCACCTTCAGACCTGCCGCCTTCTGATTCAGGACCGACCCGACCACTACTACCGCTTCGTTGGTGAGCTAAACCGTCACCAATGGAACCCCATCATGCATGAGCTTTGTCCACCTAAGGCGCCCCAGGATAGCGACGAGCCAAGGTCGCGTTGGAGCAACGCCTTTGCAGCAGCCAGCGGTACGTCTTCCGAAGGCCTTCGTTCACTTGACGAGACGAACTTTGGCAACCGACTCGTCGGCACCATTGCCGCCTTTATCGTCATCTTTATTCTCCTCCTTGTCTTCAAGTCCGATGACGAGCCTGAGGCCCCAAACGCAGGCGATCCGGTAGAAGAGACGACGCAACATCGAGACCATGAGTCGGCGAAAGCTCGTACCGAGATAACACAAGGCTGCGGCCTCGCAGAACCCAATAGCCCGCTGCTTAAAGCACTTGCTAACGTCGACGTCTCGCCGGCTGAATGGCGTGAATATACGTGCGAGGCGCGGCAAAATCGCTCTGCCCGAGAATGGCGCAAATGCCTTCGCTGGAATAGGTATACGACAGATAAGAAAAAAGCCTGCCCAGGAAAGCAACGCTGCTGTCCGCCCAGCCTGTAGCCACTGTATCCAGCTGCGCTTAACGCGCCTTCTTCCTGAGGTGGATATCGCCCCAACACACATCCCCGGTCCAGCCACGAACCTTATTGGCAGGTGCGGGTGGCGCCGATTTGGAACAAAGAATGTGAGTTCCGCGCCTCATACAGTCGCCCGCACCGAAAAACACGTCGCGAGTCCTTCGTTTACCAAAGGTGCATACGTAACGAAAATCCGTCTTCACACGACGTTTACCTTGTCGCTTAATTGTTCTGACGGTGGCGGGCTTCGTGGTGCTCACGGAGCCGTTATTTACGCCTTGATACTCACCATGCCAAATCGTCACTCGAGCATTCGCAGGGAGGACAAAACACAGGCTGAGCAGAGCAACGAGTGCCGCAGTAACGTGTCGGTGCATGATGACGGTTCCTTGTGGTGGTTGATTCATCCTACAGATCGACATCAGATCTGAGAAGATGTACCGCTCGAGACCAGATTGCGGAGCGTACGTCTCATCGGTACTGTCGCGGCCAAGGAGAATCCGAAGCAGATCATGCCAAACGTCAAATCCACGCATCGTTATTACAGACACGCCGAAGGTTCTTGGCTTGGTGGGATGGAAGCCGCTTCCGATTGGGTGTGAGGCATAGCCAATGTTTCTACCGAGACGCGGAGTTTCTCGGCAAGGGCCAAGGCTCCCTCTGCTGGAGTATCGGGTAGAAGCATGACGAACTCCTCCCCTCCATAGCGGGCCTACCGTCCTCAACTGTACCCGTTTAAACACGCCTACCGGTCGAAGTTAAACTCGCCGATGAACCAATCAATATTCCCATTCCTAGTTCCAAATCCGCCGAGGTCAAACTTCTCGCTCTTTACCTCGCTCTTCTTACCTTTGATTTCGATGGTGTATTCGAAACGTAGGGTTTGGTCATAAACCTTACGCCTCGCCTTGCAATCAGACCCGATATCGTCTCCGCGCTTATATACCTTCATCTTGGAGTCACTGACGCTTTGAATGTTGATGGTCGAACCTTTTGGATAGGCATTGAAAAACCTATCTACAGCCTCCTTATTCTCCTTAAGCATCTTCTTCCAAACTGACCTCATCCCGTCTTGGATGTTTTTGGGGCACTTCATGGCACGCAAGATCGTTCGATAATCTGCGAATAAACTCTTTGCCTGCCGCGTATTCTTAGTATTGAACGCGCTAACGAAACGCTTCATGATGGCCTTCTGGGTCACGGCAGGCTTGGGACAGATCAGTGGTGGCTTACATTTCGCTGCCCTTGCAGAGTCGTGGCCACCTGAAGCCACGAGCAGCACGGCAGCAAGCCCTACAACACACACTCTCAAAACTACGCTCATCCCTCTATCCCCCCCCGAGTCCCCGTCCACTTTAGTCTAATGTTCATAGACATCCCTTCGCAAGGGATGGACGGTGCCCCCGATCACTACTGGACGAGGTGGGCTACTGGACGACATCGGCTACTGGACTGCATTGCACACGCTCACTGCTCAAGGTAGCCTTCAAGAG
>MDTD01149054.1_pt1 | contig 24379 bp, 27 predicted proteins | sample 811221 | NCBI WGS metagenome assembly MDTD01 (sample SAMN05326646, study PRJNA326480) | marine metagenome | isolation source: seawater | place: Pacific Ocean: South West | collected 2011 | reverse complement strand
CAGAATGGTAAACAAAAAGTCTAGGTAAATAAAAAAGACCTGCCATCCATGTTGTCATAAAAACAATATGGAAATATTTACAAATTAGGTATAAATCTACTTGTTCCACCAGATCTTACTCTCTTTTTAGAGTTTTGAGGGCTTAAAATAACAATTCATTATAATTTATATTTCTTTCGTTCAAACTAAATATTTCTTAACCAGATGCACAAAGAGTTCTATATGGTCTGAACTATCATTCAGACAAGGAATTGTATCGAATTTCTCTCCTCCGTTTTCTTCAAAACTTTCTCTTCCTTGAATTGAGATTTCTTCAAGAGTTTCGACGCAATCAGATGCAAACCCTGGACACATGACAAGTATTTTCTTTTTTCCATCTTTGGGTAATTCTTCTAATGTTTTGTCTGTATATGGTTGTAACCATTCATCTGGGCCAAACCTTGATTGAAATGTTGAAATAATCGGTATTTTCAATTTTAGCCTTTCAACTAGCAACCTTGTTGTTTTTAAACAATAACAATGATATGGATCCCCTTTTTCAAAATATTTTTTAGGAATTCCATGATATGAGGCGAGTATTAAGTCTGGCTTCCACTTTATTTTAGATAATTTCTTTTTAATACTTTGTGCTAATGCTTTTATATACAAAGGCTCCGATTCATAGTGTGATATAATTTGCAGACTTGGCTGCCAGCGTATTTTCATTAATGTTCGATAGACCTCATCACATACTGTTGCTGTTGTTGCAGCTGCATATTGAGGATACAAAGGTAAAATTATCAGTTTTTCACACCCTTTTTTTTGTAAATCTGTTATTTTACTTTTTATACTTGGATTCCCATACCTCATCGCGTAATCAACAAAAATATTATTACTTTTTATCTTTTTAGAAAGTTTTTGCGACTGTTTTATTGTGAAATATCTTAGCGGCGACATATCTTCTTTGTTCATCCATATTTCTTTATATGCTTTTGCTGTCTTTGACGGTCTGAATGTCAAAATAAAACAATTCAGAATTATTTTCCATAGTATTGGATTAACTTCTATAACTCTTTGATCTGATAGAAATTCTTTTAAGTATTTTCTGATATCAAGCCATCCTGTTGAATCTGGTGTGCCCAGATTAATCAGCAAAATTCCTGTTTTAGAATGTAATACTTTAGGATGACTTTTCGGTAAACTCATGACCTTTTCTTACTATATCTATAACTTTTTGAACATTTTCTATCGGTGTTGTAGGTAAAATACCATGCGATAAATTAAATATATGTATATTATCTTTGAATCTCTCTACAATATTTTTAACTTCTTTATCCAACTGTTCTCCTCCTTGTAAAAGTATTTGTGGACTTAAATTTCCTTGTATAGCTATGTTTTTTTTCTTGCAAAATATTTTGGTTTCTTCTGAGATCTCGTCAACAGATATTACATCACATTTTACATCAAGTAAAAAATTTCCTAGTTTTTCTTTTGATCCTCTAGGAAAAAATATTTGTTTTATCTTTGGGTATTTTTTTTTGATTTCTCTATTTATTTTTATACTTGGTTTAATAATAAATTGCTCATATTGTTTGTCATTTAGTAATCCGGCCCAAGAGTCAAAAACTTGTATGTAATCTGCTCCTGCTTCTATTTGCCTAATTAAATATTCTATAGATATTTCTGTAATTGTTTCAATAAGAGTAAGGGCTAAATTTTTTTGTCTCTCAATAAAATCAATTATTTTACTATGTTTTTGTGATGTGCCTTTTTCAATCATATAATTAAGAATAGTAAATGGCCCTCCACAAAAACCAATTATTTTTTTCTCTTGCTTTTTTTCTTTAAGAATTTTTAGTGTTTCAAAAACAGGTGATAGAAGATTAATTGATTTATGTGTTGAAAGAAAGGATTTGTTTTTTGAGAAATCCATGTCACCTAATTTCGGACCAATATTTTCTATAAATTTTACATCTTGTCCCATAGCATAAGGAATAACTAAAATATCGGAGAACAAGATTATAAAATCAAAATCGAACCTTCTTATTGGCTGCAAAGAAATTTCACTCGCCAAAGAAGGCGAAAAACAAAGATCGAGAAAAGATTTTTTCATCAACCTTATTTTTCTATACTCAGGTAAATACCGACCAGCTTGACGCATAAACCATATAGGAACTTTTTGTTTTTTATTACTATTTAGTTCAGAATACATCTACATCTATATATATATAAGGTTGTTGTTGTTGTTGTAGGCTTAAATATGTTTATAATACTTTTTAACAAATTATTAACAGATTAATAAAGAAAAAGTTGAGAATAGTTTGTGAGTAAAGCAGAAAAACACCCAGAGAGATAGAGAAATAAGTATAATAAAAAAAAAGGAAAAATGGGGATAATACAGTGGAAGATTTATTAGAGTTGTAAAGATGTGTATAAAAAAAGGAGAAAATGGATAACTAGCAAATGACAAGATGAAAATGAAAGAGTCCACAAATAACCAACAGATAATCCTCGCTTCCTCAAGTTTAACTAGAGCGCAAATAATACGACAGTATTTTAGCAATGTGATTATAAAAGACCACAAGATAAATGAACAAACAATAAAAACAAAATCACAAAACCTTCCGCCAGAAAAGTTAGTTATTTATCTGGCAAAAGAGAAGGCAAGGTCTCTACTTAAATATTATAAAGAAACAATAATTATTGGATCAGATCAAATTTTAATTTGTAAAAACAAAAGAATTGATAAGGCAAGAAATTTGGAAGAGGCAAAAAAAAAACTCTTTTTTATGAGAGGAAACGAACATGCGCTATTGAGTGCGATATACGTTTTTAAAAACGGAAAATTTTTTTTTAAAGAATTAAAAAAGGCAACCTTATATTTCAGAAATATAATAGACAAAGAAATTGAAAAGTATTTGGAAAAAAACAATGAATCCGCTCTGAGATCAGTAGGAGCATATAGGATAGAGGAGAATAACAAACATAATTTTGTGAAAATTATATCTGGAGACATAGAAACAATAAAAGGATTTCCTGTAAAAAATTTTATCAATAAATTAAGAGAGACCAAATGAAGTTACTTGTTATAGGGAACCCAATAAAACACTCTAAATCACCGACCATTCATAATTGTTGGTTAAGAAGGCACAAACTTCAGGCTGTATATGAAAAAAAACTAATGAAAAGAGAGGAGTTGTACTCAGTTATAGAACTTGTAAAAAATAAAAAAATTGCTGGTTTGAATGTAACCCTACCGTTTAAAGAAATTATTATAGAATACATGGACAAGTTACACCCATCAGCAGAGGAAAGCATGGCAGTAAATACAGTATACTTAGATAAAAGAAATAGAGTTACTGGAGCCAATACAGATGGCATTGGTTTTATGGAATATTTAAAAAAGGACTTAGAAATCAATATAAAAAACAAAAGTTTCTATATTATAGGTGCAGGAGGAGCGGCCCTTGGAATTATTTCCACATTAGTCAAATTTAATCCATCTGGAATAGAAATAATTAACAGAACCAAAAAAAAGGCTACAGCACTGGCCAAAAAATTTTACAATTCTAATGTTCCCTTTTCTATTGGAGATTGGGAAAAAATGATTCCAGATAAGGACAAGGATATAATAATAAATACAAGTTCTTTTGGGATGACACCTGGTGAAAAAATAAATTTAGATAAAAAAAATTTAACAAAAAACACCTTAATTTTCGATATTATTTATGAACCAAGGCAAACAGAATTTTTAAAAGATTTTGCCAGAGAAGGTTTTAAAACATTCAATGGGATTGGAATGCTTATTAGACAAGCAGCGACGGCATTTAATTTTTGGTTTGTAAAGAATAAAATTTCTAACCAGGATGTTAAGGCCATCCAAAAAATCTTAAAATGAAATGTTAAAAATTGCAATAACAGGAAAAATAGCGACAGGCAAAACAACGATTTCTAAAATTTTAAAAGAAATGGATTACAAAGTTTTTGATTCTGATGTAGAAGTAGCAAACTTATATAAAACTAAGCCTGTTATAAATTTGGTACTAGAAGCATTTAGTCATAAAATAAGTTCATTACTTTTAGACAACGGGAAATTAAACACATCAAATTTGGGTCAGTATGTCTTTAAAAACACTGAGGAATTGATAAAACTCGAGAAAATTTTGTACCCAGAACTTAAAAAAAAAAAGGATTATTTTTATTTCGAAAACAAAAAAGAAAAAGCTCTTTTTTATGATATCCCACTTCTTTTCCAAAAGAATTTACAATCACGTTATACGCACATCATATTAACCATAGTAAATAAAGAAACTCAAAAAAGGAGAGCCCTACAAAGGAAAAATATGAATAAATCAAAATTTGAGAACATTTTAAAAATTCAAGAATATGATGAATACAAGTTTAAAAAAAAAATTTCACTCAAATTAGATACATCAAAAAGTATAGAAGAAACAAAGAAAGAGTTAAAAAAATTTTTAAAAAAGATAAAAATTTAATCAAAAATTTTTTCGCATTATTTTCATAATTAAGAATAAGAAGTCTGAATTTGAAGAAGTCGATCCAGCAAGAAATTTTTTTTGAATATTAAAAAGTTCTTTAATTACAGAAATGACATTGTTTTGATCCCAATATCGAATTTGTTCTTGAAATTCTTTTTCTAACTTGAAAAATACTGGTGGCCTTAGTTCTTTCACCGACTGATACATTGTTTTTCCTTGAGAAATTTTATTTTTTACGGTTAAGATTTTAAAAAAATGTTCTATTAAAGCATTTATCATTCTCATTTCATTTTTTTCGTATTCAGTATATTTCTGATACTGAGCAAGGAAATTTTTGTCTTTTCCAGAAACAATATTAAATACAAATAAAGATTCATCAAAATTTATAGTATTTGGAATTTCCTTAACGAAATTACTTCCTAAATCACCTTCAAGTTTTAATAAAACTTTAATCTTCTGTAATTCGTTATCAATTTCTAATCTTTGATTTCCGAAAAAATTTGCAAGCGCATGAACATTTGAACTTTCTATACTTAATGAGTCATTATCAAATTCTTCTTTAATAAATTCTATTTTTTCTTGAAAAGTTTCTTCATAGCAAGGCACAATAATAGCTTCATTTATTGTTTCAAAGGATTTTCTCAAAACAGAGCCTTTATCAAGTCTCTCAGCTTTAATAATAATTTTAAGATTTTTAAGAGTATTTTTCTTAACGATTTCTATCAATTCTTTATTAGAAAACTTATTTTCAACGTTTATAATAATTAAAAATTTGTTTCCAAACAAATCATCAGAGTCATAATTTAAAATAATTTCTTTAAAACTTCTTTTTGAAAAATCTGATGAAGTAAAAAAAATTGGTTTATACATAAATTTTTTTTTAAAATAAGAAATTATTTTAGTCGCACAATATTGAGCCTTCCCAAAATTATTTCCGTAAAAAAGAAAAAGTTTATTGTTATCTAATTCACAATATCTTTTCTGGAATAATTCAAATTTTAAAATCATGGTATGATTTTTCTTTTAAAATTAGATGCAAGCAAAATGTGTGAAATACTGTCTGATAACGACAGAATGATTTTCTGAGATGAATCTTCTTCAGATACTAGATTTCCATATGAATTTTCTGATAAATAAAAGCTTGATTTTTTTGATATTTCCCCAGATTTTAATAAACCTTTTTTGTCATATAAAGAATAATTGATAAAATAATTCATTATTATTCCAGATGTACTCAAGTCCTTGTTAATCCCCATGCCAGTTTTTTGCTTCTGAACAGAAATCACTAACTTGAGATTAGAGGGTTTTTTTGATCTGAAATTTAACTTTTGATTTAAATTAAGTTTAAGGAGACTTGTTATCTTCCCATAATTTTCTTTTGATTTTACAATAATTTTTATTTTGTACTTAGATAACGAGTTATCACTTTTATAAACAGGTTTATAAGCACACCCCCCTAAAAAAATAATTACTATAATTAAAAATCTCATGTTACAAAGTTTAAAATTTTATTTTCTACGTAAATAATTCTTTTAAATTTAGTTATATCCAACGACTCATATTGCTTGTTTTTTTTTATTATTTCTAATAATTCAACTTTTTCAACACCTTCATTTACTAGCAATATAAATTTTTTTTTGCCATTGATTTGTACAACAATTTTTACCTGACTGGATTGTAAAGATTTTGAATCAAAATTTGGCCATGAAATTTCATGCAAGTTTTCTTTAAACCCAGCATTAAAAGCTAGTTCTTGAGAAAAATGAGGAGTTATAATATTGATTAGTCTTAAAAAAATTGACCAAGAATAATTAAAAAATGGACTTTTTTTTTCTAATTTTATCAGCAAATTTGACAATTCTCTAAGTTTTGCAACGGCATTGTTTAGTCTATAACTTTTTATATCTTCAGAATAGGAAAAAATAGTTTTATTCAAAGAGTTATATAATTCTAATTCTACCTGACTGAGTCTGTAATTTTTCCTGTCAAAGACGGTAGTAAATTCAAAAGAATTATTTAAATGCTCAAAAATTTTTTTCAAAAACTTATGAGTCGCCTTGATTCCTTCTTCCGACCATTCTAAATCCCTCTCAGGCGGTGAGTCAGATATCATGAATAATCTAGCAGTATCAGCACCATATTTTTTTATTATATAATCAGGATCAACAATATTTTTTTTCGATTTGCTCATTTTTTCTGAACGACCTTTAATTAATTTCTCACCAGTTAAAGAAAAATACCCATCTTTTTTTTTAATTACATTATCTGGTTCAATCCATTTTTTTTCCTCAGTTTGGAAAGTTTCGTGACAAACCATTCCTTGAGTTAGTAATTTTTTAAAAGGTTCCATTGGAACAGAGTAACCACAGGCCTTTAAAGCCCTACAAAAAAAACGAGAATATAAAAGATGTAAAATTGCATGCTCTATTCCACCAACATACTGATCCACGGGCATCCAATAATCAGTAGATGATTTTTTAAAAGGCACAGTTTGAGAGTCAGGCGAGCAAAATCTTAAGAAATACCACGATGAATCAAAAAAGGTATCCAATGTATCTGTTTCACGAATAGCTTTTAAACCCGTTTTCTTGCACTTGGTATATTTCCATGTAGGATGATTTTCCAAAGGGTTTCCAGGTTTAGAAAAATCGATATCTTTTGGTAAAACAACTGGTAAGTCGCTCTCATCAACAGGAAGAATTTCTCCATCTTCTCTATATATAATAGGAATAGGACATCCCCAATATCTTTGTCTTGAGACACCCCAATCACGAATTTTAAATTTTGATTTTCTTTTACCAGTTCCAATTGTTTCAAGTCTTTTAATTATTTTTTCTTTTGCTTCAATTGGATTTAAACCATCTAAAAAATCAGAATTTATCATTTTATCTTTTAAATTTTTCTTTTCGTAGGGAGTTTCTTTGTTAGTTTCCTTGTCTTCTGGTCGAATTACATTTTTTATTTCAAGCTTATATTTTTTTGCAAAATCGTTATCTCTTTTATCATGAGCAGGACAACCAAATATAGCTCCACTGCCATAATCAGCAAGAACGTAATTAGTAAAGTAAACGGGTATGTTATAATTTTTTACTAATGGATGTTTTGCAAAAACATTTGTAAAGTAGCCTATTTTTCTTTCATCATCAACATCCAAAGACATACATTGTTCTTTAAAATTAGAAAAATTTTGATCAGATTTAAAACTCTCACTTAATCTATGCTCGATGGACAATGCTATGAAAGTTGCTCCAAATATTGTTTCTGGTCTTGTAGAAAAAACAGAAATTTTACTTTCATTGGATAAAGTAAAATCAATTTCAGCACCTTCAGAATAACCCAACCAATTTTCTTGCATAACCTTTACTTTTTCAGGCCAGTCAGTTAATTTTTTAATATCTTTGAGAAGGCTTTCGGAAAATGTTGTAGTTTTTACAAACCATTGAGACAATTTTTTTTTGATGACTTTTGCTCCGGAACGCCAGCCTTTTCCGTCAATGACCTGTTCATTGGCCAATACAGTATTATCTACAGGGTCCCAATTAACATAACTATCTTTTTTGTATGCTAAATTGTTTTTAAAAAAATCAATGAAAATTTTCTGTTGATGCTGGTAATATTTACTTGAACAAGTAGATATTTCTCGATCCCAATCAATTGACAAACCAATTGACATAAGTTGCAACTTCATGTTTTCTATATTCTGATTTGTCCATTGTTCAGGGTTTAGTTTATTTTCTATTGCAGCATTTTCTGCAGGCATTCCAAAACTATCCCATCCCATTGGATGCATTACGTTAAAATCTAAGGATCTATAATATCTAGCAATAACATCCCCTATTGTGTAATTTCTTAAATGCCCCATGTGAATTTTTCCAGATGGATATGGAAACATTTCAAGGATGTAAAATTTTTTCTCTTTATTATTATCTGTCGCCTCAAAAACTTTTGAATTTTTCCAGCTATTTTGCCATTTTTTTTCTAATAAATAAGCTTCATATGTCATTCGAAATTCCAAAATAATTAAAATTACTTATACCACCAAAACCATGAATATTTTTATTTTTTAGCTTTTTGTAATTAAGTTTATTTACTCCGCCAAGAGCAAAAATTTTTTTTTTTTTCATTAGTAAACACAAAGATAGAAAAAAATATCGTGACAAAGGTTTTTTTTTAGGAAAAGAATTTGTTTTAAAAACAGGTGAAATAAAAATAAAATCACAATCTGATGAATTTAGACCCTCAAAAATATTATGAACTTTAGTAGCAATAAAATACTTTTTTTTTATTGTTTTTAGGTTAATTGAAAAATTCAATTTTCTTTTTTTATTATCTACGAATATTCCAAAGGCTTTATATTTATTTGCCCAATATAATGAGGAGGGTAGAATAAATTTTATTCTTTTTTTTCTACACCAATCTATGTATGGTTTAATTGTAAAAAAAAACTCACTTTGAGGGTTAGTATTATTATTTTTGAAAAAAACAATACCAGTCTTTCTTGAGATTTTTTTTAAAATCTTATAATTAGATTTTACATATGGGTTAAAAAAAAACCATTCGTTAGGAATATGAACCATTATATAATTTTAAATGAACAAAATAATTAGTAATTACAGGAACATTATAAATGAAATAAAAAGTTATGAAAAAGAATTTTATGAATCAGAAAAAAATATTAATCTTGTCGCGGTTTCAAAAACATTTTCAGCTGAAAAAATTGAATTAATATTAAATTTAGGTCATAGAGTATTCGGAGAAAACAGAGTACAGGAAGCTGTTGAAAAATGGCCGGAACTTAAAAAAAAATTTGATAATGTAGAATTGCATTTAATAGGTCCTCTTCAATCTAACAAAGCAAAAATTGCTCTAGAAATCTTTGATGTCATTCAGACACTTGATAGGGAAAAGATTGTATTAAAAATTAAAGAATTCAAAGAAAATTACGAAAACAAAAAATCTCATAAATTTTTTATTCAGGTAAATACAGGAAATGAAGAACAAAAAGCCGGCATTGAACCAGACAAATTAACAGATTTTGTGAGTTGGTGTAAGAACGATGTTAATTTAGACATTTCTGGGTTAATGTGTATTCCTCCAATAAATGAATCTAGTGCTAAGCACTTTAAAATTTTGAGCTCATTGGCTGAAAAAAGTTCGTTAAAATTTTTGAGTATGGGAATGAGTATGGATTTCAAAGAGGCAATTGAATTTGGAGCTACTCATGTAAGAGTTGGGTCAGGAATTTTTGGGAAAAGAGATTAATAAATTTTCAAAAATGAAAAAGGTGAGATAAAGCTCACTATATCAATAAGATCCTTTTTATTAACAGCAATACAACCTTCTGTAAATTTTCTACCTTTTTCTGAGCAATGAATAAAAATTGCACTCCCTTTAAATTTTCTTACGGGATTGATATTAAAATCAAGAGTTATTACTAAGTCATAAAGGCTGTCGTCTCTGTACATATTTTCATCAAAACATTTTAATTTCTTGGAAGAAAATTTATTATAATCTTTATTCTTTGAATCAGTTATCCACGTATATTTTTTTTCAATTCTCTTTTTAGGTACTTTAGATTTAATATCACCTATTTTATCGTAACGATAAAAAACCTTTCTCATTCTAAATATACCTTTAGGGGTAATTAGATCGCCCTCTCTTTTTTTATTTCCAATACCATTTTTTCCGACGTAACATAAAATTTTTCTTTCTTTAAATATTAAAAAACCAATATTTTTATTCTTTGTTTTTTTTACTATAATGTTATTCATTTAGTTAAGAATATGCCAAAGAATAAAGACATTCTAGCAATATTTAAAGATAGGAATTTTTTTTCTGAGCTTTCCTATCTAATGAAAGAAGCAGGTTTTGAACTAGACTTTTATTCCAATATTAAAAATAAGGACTTTAAGTTTTCTTCTTATAAACTTGCTTTGATTGATGAGAAATCACTTAACGATTTAATTAAGCTCTTTAATTTCAAAGACTCCTTGCCAATAAATTTTTTTTTATTCTCAAAAGGACAAAAAAATAAAAAAAATAATTTAACAATTATAAAAATCCCAATTGTTTTTAACAATTTCATAAAAGAACTCTCAAATAAGCTAAATCATAAAAATTTATTTGATGGAAAGGTAAAATTTGGAGAATTCTTTTTTTTTCCAAATAAAATGGGTTTGTTTAATAAAGATTCAAAAAAGATTGTAAAATTTACTGAATTAGAGAATAAGCTTCTTAATTTTCTATTAGAAAAAAAAGCTGGCTCAACAAAAAATGAAATTTTAAGCAATGTGTGGGGACATAATATTGAGCTAGATACCCATACTTTAGAATCACTTATTTATCGTTTAAGAAAAAAAATTGAAAACAACCCAAATAAACCAAAGATAATAATCCAGGTAAAAAAGAAATACTTCGTAAATATTTAGATAATTAATTTCTCCAAAGCTGATTCCTTGGATCCTCCTCAGAGATGTCAAATTTATTTTTCTTAATTTTTAAATCAAATTCTAAATTATTTAGTAGAACTTCTGTTTTTGACTGATCATTACTTATTACGGTCCATTTCTTCATTTGAAATGGATTTTTCTCAAAAATGATTTCAACAAAACCCTCTTCTGCAAATTTTTTTTCTGTGAGGTTTAAGAATAGGTTATTATCTTTTTCTCTATAATTTAAGATTTTTACTTTTTCGAGCTCAAAGTCGTTATATAAAAGCATTTTTATTGGTATGTCATTTAAACTATAAAATGCAACATTTTTAAGCTTTTTATTAACAGTGGCAACTTTCTTTCCATCACTAATAACTACTAATGGGTTTTCATTGTACTCGATTCTAATTTTTCCAGGACGGCTTAAAAGAATTTTACCGGTCAAAATACTACCATTGTTATTTATCTGAACAAAATCACTTTTTAATGAATAAAAGTTTTCCAGATAAGAAAAAATTTTTTTTATATTTTCATCGGATTTTAAGGAAGAACTTATAAAAATAAAAAGAGATGATATAATTAATTGTAAAGCTTTACACATAACCAAATCTATTTATATGACAATTTTTAAATTAAGAATATTAATATTTTTATTTACAATGGTTCAATTAGGCGGATGCCAAATTGATGATTCATTGTCAAAAATAAAAGATTCTATAGTTAATATAGAATTTGCTCATGGTGATGAATTAAAGAAAAAGGAGCAAGAGCAGAAAAACGAATCAGATAGAATAAAAAATAATAACAAGATTAAGGAACAAACAGAAAAACCAAAGGTACCTTATGAAACAAAAAAAATAACAAATCTAGAAAATTTTGAAAAAGAAAATGATGGAAAAAAAGCAAATGACATAGAAAATACACGGGACACAGTTTCTAGAAAAAATGATGACATTGATAAAGTTAAAATACAAGATCTTAAAGAAGAAAAAAAGTCAATCTTCGAGATCCTGTTTGGTTCTAAAGAAGAAGAATTTCCGAATGAAATCAACCAAAATAGTGAAAAAACTCAAGAAATTAAATTAAGTAAAAAAAATGAAATAGATCCTATTGATCAGAACAATAAACAGAATAATGAAAATTTAATTAGTGATGAGGAAGTATTAGAGCAAGATATAGTTTTAGATCAAAAAGATATTAATAGTAAAACCACCTTGATAAACAATGATGAAAAACTTGAAACTGAAAGTGTAGATTCTCAAAAAAAAGAAATAGAGACCTCTTTTTTACAACTTAAGGAGATTCAGCCTATTGAAAAGAAAAAATCAAGAAAATTTAAAAAAGGAAGAGATTCTATTGGGTTATTAGTTCCTCTAAGTGGGAGTAAAAGCTTTGCAGGTGAAATAGTTTTAAACACTATCAGATATAGTATTGAAAAAAGACCAACAAAATTAAAATTCAAAATTTATGATACAAAAGGAACTTCATCAGGTGCCATTGAAGCTACTAATAAAGCAGTTAAAGATGGAGTAAGAGTTTTTATTGGTCCAATATTTTCAGATGTAACAAAAGTATTAAAAGAAACTTTTGAAAATAAAGACTTAATTTTTTTTAGTTTGTCTACTGATGCTTCAAATAAATCCAAAAAAATGATTGTCACAGGTCAAAGCCCTGATGATCAAATAAAGTGTATTGCAAAAAATTTAGTTGATAAAAGAATTAATAGAATACTTTTAATACATCATGATGATAAATATGGAGATGTTGTTAAAAACAGTCTTTTGAATACAACAAAAAACTTAAATTATATGGATCAAGTTGAACTTAATTTTTTTAAAATTTCAAAAAACCAGGATCTCAATCAAGAAATTAAAATACTTAGTAAATTTGAAATTCGCAAAGAAAAATTAAAAAGTAAAATTGAAAATATAAATAAAAGCAAAGTGTTATCGGAAGAGGAAAAAAAAGAGAGGCTTAAACAATTCGACAGAAAACTAACGTTAGACGTGCCTTTCGACTCAATTATCATAGCCTCTGAAGGCGATAAACTTTTAGAAATTCTGTCTCATTTAGCATTCTATGACATAAACTCAAATAATACAATCTTATACGGTACAAGTATTTGGGAAGATTCTTTTAAAAAAGATAAAATTTATGAGAATACTTTTTTTGTATCTAATTTAAAAAACGAGGCATTTAATTTTAAAAAAGAATATTTTGAAATATTTGAAAAAACACCAAGAACAATTACCTTTCAATTGTTTGATTTAATTGAAATTATAAAAGATTTCCAGGACTCTGAATTGAAATTACCTGAGGATAAAATTTATATGGGAGAATTTGGTAATAGTTTTCTAAAAGATGGATTTCTTCACAGGGAAACCGTTATTAAAAAAATTAAAAATGAAAAAATTATAAATTCATCTAAATGTTATTTAAATGTTCTTTAGCAAATTTCTTAAAGGCTTCAAATCGGTGATCAATTAAAATTTTTTTTTGATGCTGCATTTCACCAAAGGTTTTTTTAAATCCTTTAGGAATAAAGAACGGATCATACCCAAATCCATACTCTCCTCGAGGCGGCCAAGAAATTGTTCCCATAATTTCGCCGGAATAAGTAAAGATTTTATTATTCGGTATGTTTACCGCTAAACAGCACACAAATTTTGCTGAAAAATCAGAACTTTTTGTTCTTTTTAAAGAATTGTATATTTCCTGCATTGCTGAAAACCAACCTCCTTTTTCAGAAGCAAATCGTGCGGAATAAACCCCTGGCTTACCTTGGAGGGCATTAACGCATAATCCAGAATCATCTGATAAAGCAAATAAATTTTTTGGAACACTCTTAACTTTTATTATTGCATTTTCTTCGAAAGTTTTACCAATTTCATCAACTTCCGATATTGCTAAATCTGATGACGACTTGATTTTTATATTGTAGGGAGAGAGTAAACTTTTGAATTCATGAATTTTTCCTACATTATGACTAGCAATTACTAAATTCCTTAAATAATCTTTTTTCATTTTGAAATTATATCTTTTTGGATCCGAAATATCTCATCCATAGCTTTTCTTGCACTTTTAATCATTTTTTCAACTGAATTAAAATCATAAGTATTTTGTTCGCCAGAAATCTGAATTTCAGCAATTCCAGATTTTTCAGTAAAAATAAAATTAGCATCTACCTCTGCATTTGAATCTTCAGAATAATCTAAATCTACAAAAACCTCACCATCTACGATTCCACAAGAAATTCCAGCTATAAAATCTTTTATTGGATTTTCTTTAATAATTCTTTCTTTTAACATTTTTTGCACTGCAATAAATAATGCAATGAATGAACCAGTCACACTTGCTGTTCTTGTTCCACCATCAGCTTGTATAACATCACAGTCTAAAATGAATTGTAAATCTCTGATTTTGTTTAAATCTATAATCGTTCTAAGTGATCTTCCAATTAATCTCTGAATTTCTATAGTTCTTCCAGATTGTTTTCCATTTTTTGATTCTCTATTACTTCTTCTATCTGTTGAACCAGGCAACATAGAATATTCAGCGGTTAACCAACCATGTTTTTCTTTTTTAAGCCATTGCGGAAGATCCGTAGAATAATTTGCTGTACATATTACTTTTGTCTGTCCATAAGAAATAAGACAAGAGCCTAGCGAATTTTGTATATAGTTTTTTTCTACTTTGATTTGTCTTAATTCATTCTTTTTCCTGTTGAAATTTCTCATGGTTAAAGATAATTATATTGTTGTGAAAAAAAAAAAAAACTAAAAAAAAATGAATAAAATTAATGATTCAAAAAAAGATAGTAATCAATTTTTTAAAGATAAAACTTCTCAGATTTTAGATTTAGATCAAAGGTCAAAAAAAATATTTAGTCTCATTGTTGACGATTTTTTAAAAGACGGAAAACCAGTTGGATCTAGGAAACTTTCAATTAAAATGAGTGAAAAACTCTCCCCGGCATCTGTTAGAAATGTTATGTCTGATCTTCAAGATGCAGGACTTTTAAGTTCAAATCATATTTCAGCAGGAAGAATTCCTACTGATCTTGGGCTAAGATTCTTTGTTGATGGATTGCTTCAAGTTGGCACATTAAATAATTCTGAGTGCTCAGAAATAAATAAAACAATTAATAATAATGCGCAAAACATCGAGCAAATGTGTAATGAAGCTGGGAAATTGTTATCTGGGTTATTGGACTGTGCAGGTATTGTACTAGCACCAAAACTTGATGGAGTCCTGAAACATATTGAGTTTGTTCCAGTTGATTCTGAAAAAGCATTAGTTATTTTGATTACTGAGTCAGGTATAATTGAGAATAGAATTATAAAAATTCCTAAAGGTTTACCAAGCTCTGTCTTAATTGAAATTAGTAATTACTTAAATTCTGTAATAAAAGGCCGAACTTTAAATGAAAGCAAAGAGAAAATAAGTAACGAGATTAAAAATGATAAAATACGCATTGACAAAGTAACAAAAAAACTTATTGATCAAGGAATAGCTTGTTGGGATGATGCTAGTAAAAAAAATAATTTAATTATAACAGGCACCTCTAAACTTTTAGATGATGTAAAAGCTATGGAACAACTTGAAGATATCAGGGTTTTAATTGAAAAGCTTGAGAACAAGAAAAATTTGATGGGTATAATTAACGAAACCCAAGAGGCTGAAGGCCTGCAAATCTTTATAGGGTCCGAAAATAATTTATTTGGGCTAACTGATTGTTCAACCATAATAAGTCCGTTCAGAAATAAAGATAAAGAGATTATTGGAGCAATTGGTGTTATCGGTCCTATGAGGATCAATTACGCCAAAATAATACCGGTTGTAGACTATACAGCAAAATTAATAGGAAAAAATTTAGCAATTAATAAATAGGTGAAATGTGAATGAAAAAATAAATAACAAAAAAGAAAAATCTCAAGAAACAAACTTTAAAGATTTAAATAAAAGTAACTCAAAAATTAATAATGATTTAGCTTTGAGCAAGAAAAAAATTAAAGACTTAGAGGACCAACTTTTACGCTCACTTGCTGATAATGAAAACCTTAGAAAAAGGCATGAAAAAGAAATTCAAGATAGTGTAAAATATTCAGCAAAAAACTTCGCTTATTCATTATTAAGTGTTGTGGATAACTTTCAGCGAGCTTTTAATTCAATTCCTAAAGATCTAGAAAATGACAATGTATTTAAAAACCTTATTATTGGAATTAATGCAGTTGAAAAGGAACTTCACGACACATTTGAAAAAAATGGAGTAAAAATGTTCAATTCTTTAAATGAAAAATTTAATCCGGATTTACACCAAGCTATATCTAAAGTTCATAATGAAAAAGTTCCAGAAGGTAGAATAGTAGAAGAAATGCAAAAAGGATTTATGATCGGTGATAGATTGCTGAGACCAGCTATGGTAGTGGTTTCAATGGGACCGGACAAAAATAAAAATACCAAATAAAAAGTGTAATTGTGGAAGATTAACTTTTTTCCTTAAACCTTCTCAATGTGATACTTATTCTTGAATTTCTAGGAAAAATATTAGGATTTTTATTATGTAAAATATTTGTCTTTGTTTTTAAAATTTCTGAGACAGAATGATAATCAAGTCTTGAATCTCCACTCAATATAACAACTGAACCTGTTTTTAGATCGACAGTTTTTAGCAGTTTTATTTCTTTTGTTTTTCCATAATTAAATTTACATGAGCTACCTATAGAAATTGTTAAAACTGGGACTGAAAAATCGTTTTCGTCTTTATCTTGATGAAGCCCTAGGGAAGAATCAATATTTTTATATAAATTTATTAAACACGAATTTGGCATAATTTTTGAGCATGAAAATTTTTTCCATATTTCAAAAAAACTGCAGGGTATTTCAGGCCAATCTTTTCTAGTTTTAGGGTGTTTTTTAACATATCTAAATCCACTTTTATCAGAAATCCATCCCCAATCACCAGCATTTGTTATAAGTATTTTAAACGGTTTATTCCATCGAGGAAGTCTAGGAAAAAAGAATGGTGCACTTTTTATAATTTTCAAAACATCAAAGATTAGGCTTTTTTGATTGGTAATATTCAAAGCGTCACAAATAATTTGCATTTTTTCCTTGATCTTTTTTACTATTTTATAATATAAACAAACTGCTTTATATACAAATTTTTGTATATCGCCTAAATGGGTTATGCAAAAATTCTGTCCAATTTAAACAAGGAAGAAAAGGAGCAATTATGACTATAATAGGTATAGACTTAGGTACCACAAATTCTTGTGTTGCCATTATGGATGGAAAATCCCCAAAAGTAATAGAAAATGTTGAAGGGGCAAGAACTACGCCTTCGATGGTTGCATTTGCAGAAAATAACGAGATTTTAGTTGGTCAATCCGCTAAAAGGCAAGCTGTAACAAATCCAGAAAAAACATTATTTGCCATTAAAAGACTTATAGGTAGGAGAATGGAAGATTCTGCTGTTAAAAAAGACATGGAAATTCTCCCATATAAAATAGTTTCTGGTGATAACAAAGATGCTTGGGTTCAGGCTGGAGAAAAAAAATATTCTCCTAGTCAAATAAGCGCCATGATCTTGCAAAAGATGAAAGAAACCGCTGAAAAGTTTTTAGGTAAAGATGTTAAGGAAGCTGTTATTACGGTACCAGCTTATTTTAATGATGCTCAAAGACAAGCAACCAAGGATGCTGGAAAAATTGCCGGGTTGGAAGTAAAAAGAATTATTAATGAGCCTACAGCTGCAGCGTTAGCCTACGGATTGGATAAAAAGAAGGCAGGCACTGTTGCTGTATATGATTTAGGTGGAGGAACATTTGATATTTCTGTTCTAGAAATGGGAGACGGGGTATTCGAAGTTAAGGCCACAAATGGTGATACAAAACTTGGTGGAGAAGACTTTGATAACGTGCTAATAGACTACTTTGCAACTGAGTTTAAAAAAGAACAATCAATTGATTTAAAGAATGATAAATTAGCTCTTCAAAGATTGAAAGAGGCTGCTGAAAAGGCAAAAATTGAACTGTCAACTGCACCGCAAACAGAGGTAAATTTACCATTCATCACTGCAGATGCTTCTGGCCCAAAACATTTAAACATTAAGCTTTCTAGGTCAAAATTTGAATCATTAGTCTCTGACTTGATAGAAAAAACTATTGAACCTTGCAAACAAGCTATTAAAGATGCAGGACTGAGTGCTGGAGAAATTAATGATGTAATTTTAGTTGGAGGAATGACAAGAATGCCTAAAGTTATCGAGGCAGTAAAAAATTACTTTGGTAAAGAACCAAATAGAGGTGTAAATCCTGATGAAGTCGTAGCTCTTGGTGCTGCAATTCAGGGTGGTGTTTTAGCTGGCGATGTTAAAGATGTCTTGTTATTAGATGTTACACCGTTGTCTCTTGGAATTGAAACACTTGGTGGAGTGTTTACTAAGTTAATTGAAAAAAATACAACTGTTCCAACAAATAAGAGTCAGGTTTTTTCAACTGCTGACGACAACCAATCAGCTGTAACAATAAGAGTATTCCAAGGAGAAAGACAGATTGCTGTTGATAATAAATTATTAGGTCAATTTGACCTTGTAGGTATTCCTCCTGCTCCAAAGGGTACACCTCAAATTGAAGTAACCTTTGATATAGATGCAAATGGTATTGTTAAAGTGTCTGCTAAAGACAAAGCTACTGGTAAAGAACACCAAATACAAATAAAGGCTTCTGGAGGATTGTCTGATGAAGAAATTGAAAAGATGGTAAAAGATGCTGAAGCCAATGCTGACGCAGACAAAAAGAAAATTGAATCAATAGAAGCGAAGAATAATGCTGACTCAATAATTTCTAGTACAGAAAAATCTCTAAAAGAACATGGATCAAAAGTTCCAAAGGCTGATAAAGACAAAATTGAAAAATCTTTAGAAGAGCTGAAAAAAGTGCTTTCTGATGAAAAATCTGAAGTTAAAACCTTAAAAGAAAAAACGGATGCTTTAATTCAAGACTCAATGAAACTTGGTGAAATAATGTACAAAGAAGCTCAAGAAAAAGCGGAAAAAGAAAAACAAGATGATCCTAAGGCAAACAAGCAAAAGTCCAGTGACAAAAAAACGAAATCTAAAAAAGATTCAAAAGTTGTTGATGCAGATTTTGAAGATGTAACCGAAAAAAAGGACTCTGATAACGATAAGAAATCAGCTTAACTTTATATAATTCATTATGTCAAAAAGAGATTATTATGATTTGCTTGGAGTATCCAAAGATGCCGATAGTGGAGCATTGAAAAGTGCTTATAGAAAATTAGCGATGAAATATCATCCTGATAGAAACCCTGGTGACAAAGAAGCAGAGAAAAACTTTAAAGATATTTCTGAGGCCTATGAAATTTTATCAAATTCAGAAAAAAGACAAGCTTACGATACATATGGCCATGAGGCGTTTCAAAATAGTGGTGGTGGTGGATTCTCAGATGGTTTTAGTGGATTTGGTAATTTTTCAGATATCTTTGAAGATTTTTTTGGAGACCTTGGTGGACGGTCACAGCAAAGACAGCCGCAGAGAGGTCAAGATCTTAAGTATGAAATAGATGTTGATTTACGTGAGGCATATATTGGGATAAAAAAGGACATTTCTTTTGATACTCTAGTAGGGTGTGAACCTTGTGATGGATCCGGTTCTGAAAAAGGCAGTGGTTTAAAAACATGCGTAGCTTGCGGAGGATCAGGAAGATCAAGAGCATCTCAGGGTTTTTTTACTGTAGAAAGAACTTGCTCTAATTGTGGTGGTGCTGGTCAAATGATTACAGATCCCTGCAGCTCTTGTGGCGGTGAAGGAAGAAGGCGTAAGCATAGAAAACTTGAGGTCAATATTCCAGCTGGTGTCGAAGAAGGAAGTAGAATTAGACTATCAGGAGAAGGTGCGGTTGGTCCGAATGGATCAGAGGCAGGTGATTTGTACTTGTTTGTGAGTATAATAGAACATCCACTTTTTGAACGAGATGGAACCGAAATTTTCTGTAGTGTACCAATATCTATTGTAGATGCTTCACTTGGTGGATCTGTAGAAGTCCCTACGGTTTCAGGTGGAAGAGCAAAGGTTAAAATACCACCTGGATCTCAAAATGGAGATCAATTTAGACTCTCTGGGAAGGGCATGCCAACCTTAAGATCAACGTCATTTGGTGATATGATAATTACTTTAATGGTTGAAATACCAAAAAACTTATCTGAAAATCAAAAGAGATTATTAAAAGAATTTAATGAGGAATCAACACAAAATAATAACCCTGAGAGTTCAGGTTTTTTCTCTAAAGTAAAACAATTTTGGGATGACTTAACTTAAGAAATTAAATATGAAAAAAATAAACGTTGGTATTTTTGGGCCTGAAGGAAGAATGGGAAAAGATATTATTTCCAGAATAAAAGATTATAAAAATTTAAAAATAAGTGCACTGTGTGAAAGAAAAAACCATCCTTCAATTGGGAGAAAGGTTAATGATTGTACAATTACAGATGATGTTAAAAAATTAGTTGAATGCTCAGATGTAATAATTGATTTCTCAATACCTGAGGCAACATTAAAACTTTTACAGGCCCTACAAAATAAAAAAGTTTGTCTTATTACAGGCACAACCGGTTACTCGAAAAGAGACGAAAGAAGTTTTTTAGAATTATCAAAGAAAACTACAATTCTAAGATCCTTTAATATGAGTATTGGAATTAATTTATTAAAAAGTATTTTGAAATCTTGCTCAAAGAAAATTGGTAAAAACTCAGATATAGAAATAGTTGAAATACATCATAACAAAAAAAAGGATCTACCATCAGGTACGGCCTTGTCTTTAGCAGATTCTATAAATGAAGGTTTAGAACAAAAAGCTAAACTTTATTATAGAGAAAAGTCACCAGATAGAAAAAGAAAAAAAAATGAGATAGGATTTTCTTCAATAAGAGGTGGGGAAATTATTGGTACACATACAATATTTTTCTTTATGGATGGTGAAAAAATTGAGTTTACACACACTGCTTTGGATAGAAAAATTTTTTCGTGCGGAGCTTTAGATTCTATTGAATGGATATTATCCAAAAAACCAGGTTTATACTCACTGGTTGATATGCTAAGTTAACTTATGTTTAAAAAAAGTTGGCAAATATTTGTAATTTTCTTTTGTGTAATTTGTTTATCATGTGAACAAAAAATTTCTGAAGAGGATTTGAACAACTACAAAAAAGTAATGGATGTTAGGCTAGGTCATTTAGGCAATGCTATCATTATGCAAGGAAGACTGCTAGATGCATTTAATTTGAGAAATGATAGAGCTGACGAAGATCATTTTAAAGAAGCGGAAGAGCTAATTAAAGGACATCTTGAATCATTTGGTAGGCCAGATGAATTACGTAGTCTAAATATTCCTAATTCTTCAAAAATACGAGAAATTCATAATTCTTTAATAGATTCATCAAAACTTATGATAGCTGGAGCAAATTCACTTGAAGATAATGCTTGGTTAGGAGGGTCTGTAAGTTTTGCAGAGAGAAATCTTGACACTGCAAGGTTTAAGTTTCAAAACGCCGTTAAATTTTTATATAGTCTTAAAGAGCAAGAAGGAGAAGTAAAACCTTTAATGGAGCACAAAGAATATGATGTTGGAGAAAAACCAGAAGTCGAATTTCTAGTAGATTAAAAAACTATTTATTTAAAAAATACCCGCTTATAACAATCAGTAATAAACCTATAAATAGGTTTGATGTTAGACTTTCATTTAAAAAAATGTATGACCATAAAAAGCCGAAGCATGGAATTAGATAATTGCTTTGACTTGCAAAAATTGGAGACCGAATCTGTATTAATTTAAAAAAAACAATTATTGCTAAACCTGTACAGATTATTCCCAAGACAGTTGCTGAGAAAAAACTTTTCAAACTTACAGCGCCTACATATTGAGAAAAAGTTACATTAGATAAATCAAAAAACCAAAGCATTACAGGAAATGTTAACAAAGTAGCTATAATAGTTGATGTAGTTGCAATACTGATTGCTGATTGGTGTTCAATTTTTTTTACCCAACTTGCAGAAAATGCATAGCAAATTGCTGAAAAAAGTATAACAAGTGAGAAAAAAACAGAATTTTCTTTGAAAGAACTAAGATTTGGACCTACAAAGATTATCATTCCAGCAAATCCAACAATCAAACCAAAAAATTTAAGAAAACTTGTATTATTGTTTTTTAATAAAATTAAAGAGAATATAAAAGTAAACATAGGCATAGTGCCAATTAATGAAGATGCAACTACACTATCTATGTAAAGTTCACTCCAACTAATTAAATTAAAAGGTAATAAGTTTCCGAAAATTGAAATTATTAAAATTCCAACAAAGTTTTTTCTTGTCCACTTAATTTTTTCCACCCTAAAGAATAATAAAAATATCGATGCAATTAAAAGACGATAAAATGTTAATAAGCTTGGATGAATTGTTTGGACACTTAATTTTATAAAAATAAAAGAACTTCCCCAAATGGCAGAAAGAAATAATAACCCAATATAGCTATAAAATATTGTATCTACAGGTTTTTGCAGAATTATACTCTATAGCTTATTTTGTAGTTCTGAAGTGCATCTTCAATTTTCTTCATTAATCTCTTCTTATCGTAGTAATTTAAAAAAGAACCTATCATCACAACCTTTTCTTTTGACTTTACTATAAGATTATAATGGTTGATTCGAGGGTTAGAAATCTCAACTCTTGTCCAATATGGCTCGAGATTCCATTTTTGTTCAGTTCCTGAGGGAAAATTTCTTGTAATTTGAAGGTTTTCCTTTATTAATTTTAAAGATTCTGTGATTTCACCTGATTTATAATTTATTTTAAATGCATAATATAAGAGTAAAACATCTAACCCAAGAAATCCAAAGACAGGCCATGCACCGATGTACCAAAAGAAAACACCAATAACAAAAAATATCGCAGAAACAATTAACATTAAAGTTCTAAATCCTTTTTTTGAGAGGCTTCGGTAAGGTAAAACGGTTACATCTAAAAATTTTTTTGACATTATTTAATATATAAAGTTATTTTTTTGATTTTTAAAGATATAATTTTTTTAGGTAAATTTATGAAAAAAATACTAGGAATGGGGAATGCGGTACTTGATGTTTTAGTTAAGGCCTCAGACGAGTACCTTGAAACAAATAATTTATCAAAAGGTACAATGACTATAGTTGATGAAGCTGAATCAAAAAAACTATTGGAAAAAATTGTAGCAATTAAAAAAGATTCTGGAGGTTCCATTGCTAACACAATGGTTGGGATCTCAGAATTAGGTTTAAAATCAAATTTTTGTGGAAAAGTAAAAGATGATTTACTGGGACAGGAATTTGTAGAAAATATTGAGCATTCTGGAGTTTCATTTTTGTGTAATAAATCAACTATTGGCCTGCCAACTGCTAGGTGCATTGTATTAGTTTCTCCAGACGGAGAGAGAACGATGCAGACTTTTTTAGGAGCTAGTACAACATTAGAGCCTAAGGATATAAAGGAAAGTTTTTTTGACGAAACAAGTTTTTTACTCATTGAGGGTTATCTTTGGAGCTCATCCACAGCTAGGGCAGCTGTATTAAAAGCAATTGATATTGCAAAAAATAAAAATGTACAAATTGTTTTTTCTCTTTCAGATAATACATTGGTAGAAATGTATAGAAATGATTTTAGTGAATTAACGACTAAAATTGATGTGTTAATTGGAAATGAAGCAGAGTTTAAATCTTTGATTGGTATTGACGATAAAAAGGAAATTTTGAAAATAATTGCATCTAGTGTTAAAACCTCTGTAATGACCCTGGGAGACAAAGGTGTTATAGCATGTCACAATGACGAGATTGTTTCAACTAATTCTTGCACCATATCAAAAGTTATAGATACGACAGGTGCAGGGGATATGTTTGCTTCAGGTTTTATTTACAAGTTTTTCAACAATTCCCCAATCAAAGAATCACTTCAGTTCGGTTGTAAAACTGCATCAAAAATTATTGGTCAGTATGGTGCTAGGCCAGATTCAAATCTTTTTAAAGGTTTAGCTTAATTAAAAAATATAATTAAAAATTCCAAAAATGAAGATTGGAACTTGAAAGCCAAAGTTAGTTAGTATTGCTTTATCTTTACTTGTATAACCATGAATTGTCCATAAAATTACACCAAAACCATGTAAAAAAATATTAACTGGATACGCGTTGATATTTGTCATTAATATTCCGGATAAAACAAAAAAGGTTCCAATCCATTTTAATTGTAATTTCATTAGTGACTCCTTTTAAATTTTTATGTTCAGTGTTTTATTTACTTGTTCTAAAACATCAGAAACTTTTATTGAATTTATATTATTTGAATTATAAATTTCCTCTGAAGATATACTGGTATTTTTTCTATTTCCTATAGGTGAAAATTTTTCATGATTAGTTGGCCCAAAAATTGT
>MDTD01125873.1_pt1 | contig 24386 bp, 24 predicted proteins | sample 811221 | NCBI WGS metagenome assembly MDTD01 (sample SAMN05326646, study PRJNA326480) | marine metagenome | isolation source: seawater | place: Pacific Ocean: South West | collected 2011 | reverse complement strand
GTCAACTACTCTTCCAAGAAGTTCTTTTCCAACTGGAACTTCGACAATATCTCCCGTTCTCTTTACAACATCTCCTTCATGAATATCTTTATCATCGCCAAAAATAACTATACCAACATTATCTATTTCGAGGTTTAGAGCCATGCCCTGAATACCGTTTGAAAATTCTACCATTTCACCGGCTTGAACATTATCTAAACCATAAACCCTTGCAATTCCGTCACCAACAGATAATACTTGCCCGACCTCTGATACTTCAGCATTGGCATTAAAGTTCTTTATTTGCTCCTTTAATATTGCAGATATTTCTGCTGCTTTTAGATCCATTAGTTTGCACCTTTCATTAGAATTTTTAAATTGTTCAATTTTGTTGATACAGATGCGTCAATCATCTGCGATCCAATTTTAACTTTTATACCAGCGATGATCCCCGGCTCAATTTTTGATTGGATTTGGATTTCTTTGCCAGTCAGTTTCTTCAAGTTATCTATAATTTGTTGTTTTTGATTATCTTTTAAGTCAGTTGCCGTAATAACCTCTGCAATAATTTCACCACTATTACTTTTCATTATTAAGTCATATGCATTTATAATTGAAACCAATAAACTTATTCTGCGGTTTTTGATAAGAACATTTATTAAATTTTTAACTAAGACAGAGATACCTTGCTTCTCAAAAATTTCCTTCATCACGCTGATTTGATCATTAGAAGAAAAGGTCGGGCTTGATATTAATCGATTTAAATCTTCATTGTTGTTAACCATTTTTTTTAGTATGGATAGATCTTTTAGTACCGCCTCTGATAAATTCTCTGCTGCTGCAAGATCGAATGTGGCTTTTGCATATCTCTTTGCAACTTCTGGTATGGATGTCTCGTTTGACATTTGGAAGTAATTACCTCTTTTTATATTTTGCGTTCTCAGACTACACAATTATGAATAACAAGAAAACATATATTCATTATCACAGCTGGGCATTATGTGCAATAAAATCTCTCTATATTTCAACAAGTGAACTGTTTATTTTCTCTTCAATATTAGTTACAAAATTATTAAAGGAAATTTTGTGGATCAACGTCTATTATTATTCTTATCTGAGGAGGCAATTTGAGAGAATCCAACCATCTTCTGACATAAAACTGTATATTACAGTTTTTAGATCCCCTAATTAAAAATCTTTGCCTGTAATATTTTCTTAATCTTGATATTGGCGCCTCTATTGGTCCCAATAGTTCGATGTCTTTTGGAAAATTATCAGCAGCAGATAATTTCTGGCTAAATTCAATTAGAAGTTTTCTATTTTTTGAGCTAGTAATAACAGCAACCAAGCGTGCGAAAGGCGGCATTCGTGAGGAATCCCTTATCATCAATTCTGTTTTATAGAATTCTTGCTTTTGGTTTTTTGTCAATGATTGTAATAGTGGATGATCTGGCATATGTGTCATTATTTTCACTTTGCTATCTTGCTTGACTCTACCAGCTCTGCCTGAAACTTGATTTAATATTTGGAAGGTACGCTCAGAAGCCCTGATATCTGTAACTTCAAGTCCAAAATCAGCATCTAAAATACCAACATACGTTAGATCTGGGAAATTATGCCCCTTTGATATTAATTGTGTACCTATTATTAAATCAATCCTATTCTCCTTAATTAGTCTCAAAGCTTTTGTTACAGAAGATGGGCTTTGCAGATAATCACTGGAGAATATTATCCTAGACATATTGGGTACTAATCTATTAAGTTCCTCATCTAATTTTTCAATACCGAGACCTGTTTGGATGATTTTATTTGATGAATGACAATTTTTACATTTTATGTCAGATTGTTGTGTATGACCGCAGTAATGGCATTTATACCTCAACATATTTTTATGTAATACCAGCCATGCGTCACAATCGGGGCAGTCAACTCGTACACCACAATTTCCACAAATAGATAAGGGGGAATAACCACGCCGGTTCAGAAATAAGAGTGACTGCTCATTTTTATTTTTTGTTTCTTTTATATCTTCAATTAACTCAATAGGTAAAAATGAATTAGTTTCTTTTTCCGCTTTACGCATATCGATGCAGCTGATTGTTGGCAATTTCGTACCATAAAATCTTTTATTTAGCACAGTTCTATTAAATTTTTTTGATTCGATATTTTCAAATGTTTCCACAGAAGGAGTAGCCGAAGATAATATACAAGATATTTTAAGTTGTTTCGCTCTGAGTATTGCCATATCTCGTGCATTATACACCATACCCTCCTCTTGCTTGTAAGATTGATCGTGCTCCTCATCAACAACAATTAACCCGAGATCGATGAATGGCAGAAATAGACTTGATCTTGCACCAACGATAAGTCGTATTTTTTTATTTAAGATATCAAACCATAGCTGCCTGCGATTACCCTCAGATAAACCTGAGTGCCATTCCCCAATCTGATTTTTAAACCGACTTCTAAAAATTTTTATGAATTCTTGTGTTAGTGTTATTTCAGGTAACATGATTAACACCTGCTTTCCTTGACTCAATACTCTTGTTGCTGCTTCTAGGTACAACTCTGTTTTGCCCGATCCAGTTATTCCATCAATTAATGTTACTTTCTGTTTCTTAAGGGAAGCAATCACCTCTTCCATTGCGTAATTTTGCTCTGAAGTGAAATCTATATTCGTTTCTAAGAAAATCTTTTGTTCTGACTCTATAAATGACTCGGCTTCATTCAATATACCGTTGTTAATCATTCTTCTGATTGTGCCGCTTGAGAGACCTGACATCGATATTATTCTGCTGCGCTCTAGTGCCTTATGTGATTGAAATAGTTCGAGTACTATCTCTTGTTTTTGTGTAATTTTAGACTTGGGCGTGGGATTGAGTGTGTAGAAAATTTTTTTCTTTGTTTGTTTTTCAAAGAATTGCTTTTTAAATGATGCTTTTAAAACAAGCCCCAGTGGCATCATGTAATAAGTGGAAACCCAGTCTAGAAAATCTAATAAATCCGCGGGTAAAGAAATACAATCATCGCCAATTTTTTTTGTAATTATTGGCTTAATTTTTTCTTGGTCAAAATTTGTCACATGGCTCTTTTGTGGCCAAACAACCCCATATACTTCACGATTCCTGAATGAAACTTTTACAATAGTACCAATCTCCAGGATCTCTGAAGATGAATATGTGAATGGATAATCTATATTTATTGGCAAAAGCACTGATAAGAGATGACGATTTTTCATTTAACAAGGATATTTTTATGAATATTTAACTAAGTTATAATAATTATAAAATATTATTGGTAAGTCTACGTAAATTTGATAAGTTTGTCATTTGGTTTATATTGATATTTCTGATATTTAACTTGGTTGGAGATAATATGAAATTTTTTGTTGATACAGCTGAAATAGACGAAATAAAGGATCTTTCGGGTATGAATTTAGTTGATGGGGTCACTACGAATCCATCACTAATAGCAAAATCAGGTAATGACATAAAAGAAACAATAAAGAAAATCTGTGAGATAGTATCGGGTCCAGTTAGTGCTGAGGTTACAGCTACAGAAACAAGTGGGATGATTGAAGAAGGAAAGATCCTTCATAGTTTATCGCCAAATGTTGTTGTTAAGATTCCACTAACTTGGGAGGGCCTAGAGGCGTGTAATAAATTTACTGAGTTAAAAATCCCCACCAATGTAACACTCTGTTTTTCTGCGCCTCAAGCATTACTTGCCGCCAAAGCAGGGGCAACTTACGTATCTCCATTTATTGGGAGGCTAGATGATACAGGTATCAATGGGGTCGATCTAATAGGAGAAATTAGAGCGATTTATGATAACTATGACGATCTTAATACTATGATTTTGGCCGCATCAATTAGAAATATTAATCATGTCACACAAGTTGCAATGATAGGTGCAGATGTTGCAACAATACCTCCAAAAATATTAAAGGAACTGGTGAAGCATCCACTTACTGATGTTGGCTTATCAAATTTTCTTAATGATTGGGCTTCAACAGGTCAAAAAATAAAGTAAATTGCAACAATAAAATGAATGATATTTTTAATATAGAACTGGCTAAAGATGATCTGAATCATGCATTGAATACATGGATAAGCTATATAAAAAATGAGAAGAGAGTATCCCCCAATACAGTTGACGCATACTATAGAGATATCAACTCATTCATATACTTTTTAATTGAGCACATAGGAGGACCTCTATCTTTAAGAAACCTTGAAGCTCTAGTCGCCGCGGATTTCAGAGCTTTTATGGCAAGAAAAAAGAGAGACGGTAATAGCACAAGAACGATCGCAAGATTAATGTCGAGTATAAGATCTCTATTTGAATATTTTGAAAAGATTGAAATAATAAAAAATAACGCAATAAATAATGTAAGAATGCCAAAGCTACCACAAAGCATTCCAAAACCCTTAACTCATGAACAGGCAAAGGATCTAATTATTGATACACAAAACCCTGATATTAATGAGAAGGCGCCGGATTGGGTCCAAATAAGGAACAAGTGTATTTTTCTTCTGCTTTATGGATGTGGTCTACGAATAAGTGAGGCGCTGGAGCTAAATATAAAAGATGCGCCCATAGAGGAATGGCAAGATACAATTAGAGTGAGAGGTAAGGGAAATAAATATCGAGAAGTTCCGCTATTGAATGATGTAAAAGAAAGCATAAAAAAATATATAGAATTGTACCCAAAGAAATATAATTTTGATGACCCATTATTCATCGGAGTTAGAGGGGATAGGCTAAGTCCGCGTATTGTACAAATAATTATGCAAAAAATGAGAGTTAGTCTAAATCTTCCCGAAAATGCGACACCACATTCATTGAGGCATTCATATGCAACACACTTACTTCAAGCTGGAGTCGACCTCAGATCTATACAAGAGTTACTCGGTCATGCAAGTTTATCTACAACACAGATGTATACGAAAGTTAATCAAAAGGAATTACTCGATGTCCATAAAAAAGCTCACCCTAGAAATAAGGCGCGACATCTAAGACTAGTCTCTGATAACTCTTAATTATTTGATATTTTTAAGCGTTGTACCAAGCGTTGCAGGTGAGCTTGACATGACTATACCTGCACTTTTCATTGCATCAATTTTAGTATCAGCTGAGCCTGTGTTCCCGTCAACAATCGCACCAGCGTGTCCCATGCGCCTTCCAGTGGGCGCTGTCAGACCAGCAATAAATCCGATAACAGGTTTATCCTGTTTGTTATTTTTTATGAATTCAGCCGCTTCTTCTTCCGCTGATCCACCAATTTCTCCGATCATTATTATTGCTTCTGTCTTTGGATCAGAATAAAATCTATCAATAACTTCAATAAAATCTATTCCTTTAATTGGGTCACCTCCAATACCAACACATGTTGACTGTCCGTAGCCCACAGCTGTAGTTTGCGCAACCGCCTCATATGTCAGTGTCCCTGAGCGAGAGACTATCCCAATTGACCCAGCTCTATGTATATGTCCTGGCATAATTCCGATCTTACACTCCCCGGGGGTTATAATTCCAGGACAATTAGGGCCCACTAGGATAGAATTCGACTTGTTAAGAAGTGCCCTTACTTCCAGCATATCTAGTACTGGAATTCCTTCTGTTATACAGACAATAATTTCTATTTCAGCACTTATTGCTTCAATAATTGCTGCAGCGGCAAATTTAGGTGGAACATAAATTACAGACGCATTTGCACCTGTATTTGTTACTGCATCAGCAACATTATCAAAGATAGGGAGATTTAAATGCTCACCACCACCTTTCCCAGGAGTTACACCACCTACAAGCTGTGTTCCATATTCAATTGCCTGATGTGAGTGGAATGTTCCGTGCTTTCCTGTAAAACCTTGGCAAATAACCTTTGTATTATGATTTACTAAAATGGGCATTATTCATTATCCCTTTGACACTGCGTCTACTACTTTTTTTGCAGCCTCGTCTAGATCATTTGCGGGTATAATATTCAGACCAGACTCTTTGAGATACTTTTTACCAAGTTCCACATTCGTGCCCTCTAATCTTACAACCAATGGTATAGATAAGTTGAGCTCATTTACAGTTTCAATTATTCCTTGTGCAATTATTTCGCAACGCATTATTCCGCCAAATATATTCACTAATATCCCCTTCACATTTTTGTCACTCAGAATAATTTTAAACGCACTCATAACTTGGTCTTTGGTAGCGCCACCACCCACATCCAGGAAATTTGCTGGCTCCTCGCCATATAACTTAATTATATCCATTGTTGCCATTGCCAAACCAGCACCATTTACCATACAGCCAATTGAACCATCAAGCTTAACGTAGCTTAATCCGTGCTCCGAAGCCTCAATTTCGAGTGGATCTTCTTCTTCGGGATCTCTCATGTTTATGATATCTTGATGTCTAAAAAGAGCATTTGAGTCAAAATTCATTTTTGCATCTAGACATATCAACTGACCATCTGTAGACAATACAAAGGGATTTATTTCGATTAGACTTGCGTCTTTCTCAATAAATAATAAATATAAATTATTTAACACAGCTTTTAATTTTTCTTTGTATGAATGATCAAGGTTCAAAATCTTCAAAACTTCTTCAATATTTTCATTATCGAGCTCTTTCTTTGAAGCGCTCAGATATACTTTGGCTATCTTTTCTGGATTTCTATTAGCAACCTCCTCAATATCCATACCTCCTTCAGATGAGGCTATCAAGCAAATTGATTTAGTCTTCCTGTCGATTAGATATGATAGATAAAATTCTCTTTCTATGTTACACCCATCTTCTATGTATACCCTTTTTACTATTTTACCATCGGGTCCAGTTTGGTTTGTTATAAGTTTCATACCTAACATTTCATTAAAGGATGATTTTACTTCATTGATATTATCAACTACCTTTACTCCTCCTGCTTTACCCCTGCCGCCGGCATGAATCTGAGCTTTCACAACCCATTTAGGCCCCCTGAGGATATCCATATTTTCATCTAATTCTGCTGCATTAAAGGCCGTAAAACCGTCTAGTACCGGCACTTTGTATTCCCGTAAAAGCTCTTTTGCCTGATGTTCATGTATATTCATTAAATTGTACTTATTTCAATATAAAGATTACTACAAGTCGGGAGCAATCTGCTTGCAGGCCTCAACCAAACTGATAACTGAATTAACTGAAGAACTAAATTCCTTCTTCTCATCTTTATCAAGATTGATTTCAACAATCCTCTCAACTCCATCTTTGCCAATTATGACTGGCACGCCAATGTAGTATCCATTCACATCATACTCACCTTTTAAGTAGGCAGCCGCAGGCAATAGTCTTTTTTTGTCTCTCAAATAAGACTCGACCATAACAATAGCTGAACTCGCAGGCGCGTAATACGCTGAACCCGTCTTTAGTAATGACACTATCTCTGCACCGCCATCGCGCGTTCTTTGAACTATTTCATCCAGTTTTTTCTGAGTTATCCATTTCATTTTAATCAAATCTGGCAATGGAATACCGGCAACCGTTGAGTATTTGGTTAATGGCACCATCGTGTCACCATGTCCCCCTAAAACAAATGCTGTAACATCCTCGACTGAAACACCCATTTCTTCAGCAAGGAAATACCTAAATCGTGCAGAGTCGAGAACACCGGCCATCCCACAAATCATATTAGTACTGTGTCCGGTTGCCTTTTGAAGTGCCCAGACCATAGCGTCAAGTGGATTTGTTATACAAATGACAAATGAATCTGGGGCGTATTTTTTAATACCTTCCCCCACGGAACTCATTACTTTAAGATTTATCTCCAGCAAGTCATCTCTGCTCATACCAGGCTTTCTTGGGACACCCGCAGTTACAATTACTACATCAGAGTCTTGTATTGCGCTATAATCAGACGCCCCCTCAATTTTAGAGTCAAACATCTCTACAGTACTAGCCTGTGCTATATCAAGACCTTTTCCCTGTGGTATCCCATCAACAATATCAAACAAAACTAAGTCACCAAGATTTTTTAGACCTGATAAAAGTGCGAGAGTGCCACCAATTTGTCCAGCACCTATAAGTGATATTTTATTTCTACGATATCCCATCCCTAATCCTTTCTTTCCTTATTCTGAAATTACACTATCCAAATAGTCAGATGATTGCATTTCTTCCAAACGTGAAACAGTTCGTTGGAAGATATTAGCATCTTTTCCATCAACCAAAATATCTTTTGGCTCGGTCTCTGCTAATATAAACAATATCTTTTTATTTTCATAAAGTGTATCTATTAAGTTTATAAACCTTTTTGTTTCGTTCCTTTTTTTTGAGTCCAATTTCGGCACACCTGAAATAAAAATAATATTATACTTATCAGATATTGCTAGGTAATCGGCAACACCAAGTGGTTTTACACATAATTCTTCAAATGAAAAATTTGCAAACTTTCCTGCTGAAACTGTGATTTTTATTTCCCTTCCCTTTAGGGGTATTGACCTATTTGTAACTTCTATACTACCAATAAGGTTTTGCCAAGCTTCATAAAAACTTTTTTTATTTAGCTCGTTAAGTGGTGAAAAATAGACGCGTTTATTTTTTATTCTATCTATCCTGTAATCTTTTGCAGCTTGAAGATTAAAAATTTCCATATTCTCTTCTAGCTTATCGATGAAAGGTATAAAAGTATCCCGATTCAATCCCTCTGAGTATAAATTCCGTGGATGAATATTTGACGTTGCAATAATTAATATACCCATTTCAAATAAAATTTTGAATAATCTTCCCAATATCATTGCATCAGCAATATCTTCAACCTGAAATTCGTCAAAACAAAGCACTTTACAATCTTTTTCTATTAATTTAGCAACCATTAATACGGGATCTGTATTATCACTTTTTGATGACTCGTTTTTGTTTCTCCAAATAAATATTTGCTCATGCACTTCATTCATGAATTCATTGAAATGAACCCGCCTCTTTTTTGAAATATTGATGCTAGTATAAAACAGATCCATAATCATGGATTTACCTCGTCCAACTTGACCATATATATACATACCAAGTGGTCTATTAATTTTTTTATTGATGATTTTTTTTAATAGAGATTGATTTTTTGTGTACTCTATAAATTCGTCACTTTTTTCTGCAAGAGATTTAATTAACTCATATTGTTTTTGATCAAATTGAATTTCTTTATCTTTTACCAGTCGATCAAATTTATCACATATGGTTAAATTCATGAATCAATATATATTTGCTATAGGATATAAATAAGTATAATTGAGTTAATTTTATATGACAAACATCATGTCGAGGCAATAAAAAAGGGCTATCAAATAGCCCCCTTTTATTTATGTATATAAAAAACGATTAATTAAACGATTGACCGTAAGTCGCGAATTCATCAAGCAATTCAATCTCAACAGTTTTACTGCCAATTTCAACCGGACCTTCTGTTTGATTTGTTCTCATTAGCTCACCACCTGTACCTGAGTCAGCAGATCTATCTGTTCCAGCTTGTTGCATAACAAAATATCCAAGCACTGCTACGGCAATAACTACAATAACTCCAATTACTAATTTGTTATTCATGGTAACCTTCCTTATTTAACTACATCAAATTTATAGTATAATATTACAACAATTTCTAGAAAATTCAATTCAATTTCTTATATTTGAAATTATCCGTTACATCATTCAAATCTGCTTTATACGCAACAGATCTTCTGACATAGCTCTTTTGCGCCCTTTCCATCATTGCTCTATGTTTTTCCTGAACTTCGCCAACAATTTTTCCGGGTGCACCCAAAACAATTGAGTTTTCTGGGATCTCTTTATTTTCTGCAATGAAAGAATTAGCCCCTATCAAACAACCTTTACCAATTTTTGCTCCATTTAGGATAATTGAGCCAATTCCTATCAGCGAGCCATCACCAATTATGCAGCCATGAATCATGGCCATGTGACCAACTGTAACATTTTGCCCGATATATAGACCAAAGCCAGGATCAGTATGAGCAACAGATCCATCTTGTATATTTGAGCCTTTCCCTACATGTATCTTCTCATTGTCGCCCCTCAATACAGCGTTCCACCAGATACTTGTCTCTTCTTCTAAGATCACATTGCCAATTATTACTGCGTTTGGCGCAACCCAGCTTTTATCATCAATCTGAGGTATCTTATTTTGATATTCATAAATCATTTTAATCTCCAGTTATCATCGGTCTATAATCAATTACATGTAAGAATGAACCAAATACATTTTTATTTACTAAACCATATTTTCTATGTATACCATCTTCGTTCACACTTTCAAAAAGATGTTTCCCCGACTCTTCAATAATCGATGAATAATGATATTCATGGCACATGTAAGTTTCCCCTTCAATAAAGCAATTTGACTCTCTTGCCATCACTTTCTTATAACCGAGACTCAATTTCCTTTTATTGAAGCTTGTGACTAAATTTAGGAGCCCCAGCATGACATGTTCTTTATTATCTTTATCAATGATTGACTTTCCTAAGACCATGTAGCCCCCACACTCTCCATAAATGAATTTTTTTTGTTCAGCTGCACTTTTCATTAATTTCATAAAATTATTGCAATTTACTAATTTTTCACAATTTAACTCAGGGTAACCGCCCGGCAGATATACACCCGTACAGTTAGTAGAGGGTCCTTCATCCTCCAGTGGTGAGAAAAAATCAATTTCACGTCCTTCCTCTATCCATTGGCTTAATGTGTTATCATATATAAAAGAGAAAGACGGATCTTTTGCAATTGAAATCCTCTGACCAAGATTTACAGATGCCTTGCCAGGGCCTGTAATAATGTAATCTTGTTCATTATTTTTGGTATTTGATAATTTTACTATTTCCTCAATATCTATATATTTTTCTATCAGACTTGCTGCACAATTAATTAAATATTGGTAGTTTTCAACATACTCAGCTAAGAAAAGTCCTAAATGGCGCCTCGGAAATATTAAATCATCTGATTTGGGTAGATACCCTAAAACCTTTACTTTACTTTTCTCTAGTTCTTCATTTATAAGATTATAATGTCTTTTACTTGAAATATTATTTAAAATAACCCCAATAAAATTGATTTCACAATCATAATCCATTATGCCCTTACATGTTGCAGCTAATGTCTGAGATTGACCACTCGCATCAAGAATCAGTAGAACCGGAATCTTAAATTTTTTTACGAACTCTGCAGTTGAAGAAGACTGATTTTTTGTTCCATCAAAAAGGCCCATTACGCCTTCAATAATATGAACATCATTTTTTTTAGTTGATTGTTGGATGAGGTATCTGATTTTTTCATCCGTCATCGCCCAGGTATCATAATTAAACACGGCTCTATTTGTTATGTATCTTGTATAGGTTGGATCAATATAATCAGGTCCAATTTTACCGGCAGATACACTATAACCATTATTCATTAGTGATTTAATCAGGGCTGATGTGAAGACCGTCTTCCCGCTACCAGTCATTGAAGAGGAAATACATAGTTTAATTGATGGCATCTTTTATAACATTCTGTATTAATTTTGATCTTAATCCTACGACAGGACCAAGAACAACGATTGCGGGTGCCTTAATTTGATTATTTTCAATATCCTTATTTATATTAATCAAATTTGACTCGAGTACCCGCTCAGATTTTAATGTTGCATCCTGTATTACCGCAATACTATCTTCGGGTGACCTTCCCTCTTTTATGAGTCTTTTTGCAATTATAGGTAAATGTTTTATTGCCATATACATAATCACCACAGGGATCTTTGCGACAGCATGCCAATTAATATCATCAGGCATCTGACCGTTTGTGTTATGACCTGTTAAAAATAAGATTGAAGAGTTTGTATTTCTAGATGTGGCTGGAATAGATGCTGATGCCATCGCTCCTATCGATGATGTAATACCCGGAATTACACGGTATGAAATATTATTTTCATTTAACGTAAAAGATTCTTCGGCACCTCTTGCAAAAACATACGGGTCCCCTCCTTTTAATCTCAGCACTCTATCACCATCTTTTGCATGTTGAATAATGAGTTTAGATATATCAGTTTGATTATGGGATGGTTTGCCTCCTCTTTTTCCTGCATAAATAAAAGTTGCATCGTCTTTTGCAAATTTTAAAATGTCTTCAGAAACTAGTGCATCGTAGATAATAACATCGGCTTTTGATAGAGCATACACTGCAAATATGGTCAATAATTTTACGTCCCCGGGGCCGGCACCAACCAGCCAGACCTCTCCACAATTGAATTCTGGTAATTTTAATTTATCGAATATTTGCATTTAAAAAATTTAAAATTATTATTATCATTATGTTACAAAAAAATCTACGCAGAGGATGGACAACAGGCGCATGCGCAACAGCCGCATCAAAAGCAGCTTTCATAGGACTTATGACAGGTAAATGCCCTGATGTGGTTACAATTAAATTGCCCAATGGTCAATCCCCTAAATTTAATATAGCATATCAGGATATAAGTCATCAATCTGTGAGTGCAGGAGTCATTAAGGATGCTGGGGACGACCCGGATGTAACAGATGGTTTACTCATTATTTCGAGAATAGTAAAAAGAAACGATCAGAACGGTATTTATTTTAAGGCCGGTATTGGTGTTGGTACTGTTACACTTCCGGGATTGCCCCTAGAGGTTGGAGAGCCAGCAATTAATCCTGGACCAAGGAAGATGATTGAGGATAACTTGAGAAAATTATCTATTGCCAAAAATAGTTTGGATATTGATATTATTATCGAGGTACCAGAGGGCCAAGAAATTTCAAAAAAAACATGGAATGAGAGACTCGGAATTGTAGATGGTATTTCAATATTAGGTACAACGGGTATTGTTATTCCATTTTCCTGCTCTGCTTGGATACACTCAATACATCGCGGCATAGATGTTGCAATCAAAACAAATACAATTCATATCGCTGCTTGCACAGGCTCTGTGTCTGAGAGAATTGCAAAAAACGAATATAATTTACCTCCTCAATCTATTATTGATATGGGTGATTTTGTGGGTGGTATGTTAAAGTACTTGAAAAAGAATACCGTACCAAGAGTTACAATTGCTGGTGGTTTTGCAAAGTTACTAAAATTATCTCAAGGAGAAATGGACTTACATTCTAGCAGAAGTCAGGTAAATTTAGAAAAACTAAGACTAGAAATCGAGAAGTTAGATCTAAATAAATCTCAACATACTAAAATTAAAAAAATTAGTACAGCAAGTCAGTGTTTACCTATCCTTGGTCAAAAAAAATATGAACTCGCAAAATATGTTGCAGCTAGAGCACAAGAAGTGGTGCTTCAATATCTCAAAAAAGATGATGTTAGAATTGATATTATGATTGTCGATAGAACAGGTCATATTTTAGCGAAAACTGAGAGGAAAGATGAATAAGATACTTATAATTGGGGGGACGTCCGAAAGTTATAAGATAGCAGAGTCTTTATCTGATACTTTTATCCCAATACTCTCACTTCAGGGTAATACAGCAAAACCACGATTAGATAATTATTCAAGTAGAATTGGAGGTTTTGGCGGAATTGAAGGACTGAAAAGCTATATATTAAATGAAAATATAGATGCGGTGGTTGATGCATCTCATCCATATTCACAACAAATATCAAACAACGTTTTAACTGCAACAAAAGACTTGAACAAAAAGCTATATCAATTACACAGGCCAGCTTGGAAAAGAACCCCATCCGACTTATGGTTTGAGGTATCGAGTTTTGTTGAAGCCAGCTTTATAGCTGATAGTCTTCCAAGAAATTCCCGTATTTTTTTAACAATCGGCAAAAAAAATTTGAAGATATTTGAAAGCTCACATAATTGGATGATGTTTAGAACTATAGATAAATATCAAAAATTTATTAGCAAGGGGAAAAAATATATAGTAGGTCGAGGGCCATTTTGCATATCAAGTGAGCTGATTAATATGAAGAATAATAAGATTACTCACCTTGTGACACGTAATAGTGGCAGCGTTGAGACATACGCAAAAATATATGCCTGCAGAGTATTAAATATACCTATTATAATGGTAGGCAGAGAAAATGATGATGTCGAAAAAAAGAGTATGACACCGGACAAGATTAAAGCTGACTTACTTGATCATTTTGGTCTGAATAAATGATGACAATTTTCATCATAAAGTACACTATTTATATCTGATTTCTTCTTGAAATTCTTTCCGGTTATTATCAGAGCAGTTCTTGTTATTTTTTTTTCCCTTACCCTTGATGCAATCTTATCCAATCGATCCACTATGATTTGTTGATCTGGCCAGCCTATCCTGTAGAGAACAGCTACAAATGCATCATCGCCTAGGATAGGGCTTAGTTCACGATAAATATAATTTAATCTTCTAATTGAAAGATGAATTACCAGAGTCGCCCCTGTTTCAGCGAATGTTTTCAAGTCTTCACCCTCTGGCATCGGCGTTGAACCAAATGAAGTTCTTGTCAGTACCACACTTTGAACTTGACCTGGCGCAGTAAGCTCAGTTTTTAATTGCGCCGCTGCCTCAACATACGCAGGGATCCCCGGAATTATTTCATAGTCCATATCATGTTTTTGGAGAAGAGTTATTTGTTCAGATAACGCACCATAAACGCTTACATCCCCCGAATGAACTCGGGCGACATCAACCCGTAATTCTTTCGCTCTTATGTATAAATGTTCAATCTGCTTCATAGTTAAATCTGATGTATCTATTAACATTGCCTTTTTTGGCACAATTGATAATATTTCCTTCGGTACGAGCGAGCCTGCATATAGGCACATTTTGGTTTTACTGAGAATTTTATGCGCCTTTAATGTAAGCAGATCTGGATCACCTGGACCGGCACCAATAAAAAATATCGTCAAAATATACCCCTATTTTTTTCTAAGTTATAACCCCTTGGTGTGTATACTTTTGTATGGTCTTTTTGCTTCATAAAGCGCTTTGTCTGGGTTGACCCAATAATTAATACTGTAAACATATCAATGCTATCTGTCTTAATTTCATCAAGTTTCAGACATTCAATAAACTCTTTTTTTCTACCAACATTTTTTGCTACTACAACAGGCGTATTGGATGATCTGATGGACTTAATCTGATCTAGTACAATATTAAAAAAATGCTTTCTTTTAATAGACGTAGGATTATAGATGCCTAAAACGAAATCTCCTTTTAAAGCCGCATGAAGCCTATCCATTATAACGGTTTCTGGGGTTAATAAATTTGATAATGAGATAATACAAAAATCATTTCCAAATGGTGCCCCAACTCTTGCAGATGCGCCTTGGAATGCTGATATGCCAGGTGTCATTTTAATATCAATTTCAGTTATATTTTCTTCTTCATTATCCAAAATCTCATGGACAATAGAACCCATTGCAAATATACCTGGATCCCCAGAACATACTAGAGCTACATTATTTCCTTGCCTTGCCAGCGAAATAGCCTTAAGAGCTCTCTCTTCTTCTTGTCCAATTGGATAGGGATAATATCTTTTATTTTTGTTCTTCTTGATTTGATCAAGGTAACCTGAAAAACCTACATAATGAGTTGATTCTTCCAAAATATTATTGACTTCAACTGTTCTCCAATTGTCACTTCCTGGCCCAAGACCAATAATAGATAGCATTCCATTCTTTGGACTTGGAAGATTTTTTAAAACCCGGCGACTGCATGCAACTGCACATGTAGCCTCAGATGATTTATTTTTTTCTATAATTAATTTTGCTGATTTACCAGCCGCAGCTAATGCGGCAGCTTCAGCAACACTGTGAGAACCAACTGTTCTAAAAACATACTCCGAAGCATTTGATAATTGACCGCTTACCTTGTTAAGTTCGTTTGCTTTATAGTGAACAATTGGTTTATTTAAATATTCTCCCAGCTTGTTTATTGCATACTCATTTCTTTTTATATCTATGGTTGCAATTGCTTTGACAGAGTGAATTGATAAATCTTTCTTTTCAAGCGTCCCTAAAACTAATTTTTTCAACTTTTTAAAAGATGCCCCTGAAACAGTCCCAACACCAATAATTAGTTTTTGAGGATGATATAGGAGCAATTCTTTATTTGGCTTTATGGATGAATTCATCGTAAATTTAATTTCTAGGTTTGAGGACTTGGAAACTCTAATTTTTGTGCTTTTAAGCCATCGATACGCGGGCATATTTTTTAATACCCTCTTATCTAATAATTCTGAAATAAATTCTTTGTAATTACAATCTGGATTCAACACAAACCCAGGTGGTGGATTATCTGGAGAAATTCCTAAAAGAGCATCACTTTGTGTTGTAATAACTGGCTTAGAACCAATAATTGTTGTAAGTTTATTTGCTATTTCATTTGCGCCAGAATGAGTATCTAACAATGGTACCGCATATTTGCAATCTGGGGATAATGCAACGATACAAGACCCACTATGTTTTTTCGGAAGCCTGCCTTCTAGTGATCTTATTATGATTGGTATTGAACAGATTGCTATAATATTAGTTTTTTCCTTTTGAAGTAATTGTATTTGATTTGATAGATTTTTAAATGTGATATCTACTTTCTTATCAATAATATTCAAACCATAGATTTGACTATTTTTAATTTTTTTTGAGAGGAGCACTGCCAAGTCAAGGTTAAATTTTGATACAATAATTATAGCAGTCTTTGTATTTTTCATGATTTTAACATCGGATTTTTAATTACAACTATTGAGAAATACTCGATTACTTCATCAGAAATCATATCAAGGTTGTCAGAGTGCTGCTGCTGTTGGTCAATCTGGCTTATATACATTGAAGTAGCCAACAAATCTAAATCTGTAGCTATTTTTTTTATTTTCCTTAGATGCTTTGCAAGCTTTATTATTATTGTTGTGTTTGATGTCAAAATTTTATCTTTTATGTGATCCTCATCCTTTGCCGCTGTAATTATGCTTATTGTATCGTCACCTTGTCCTATAAAATCGTCCAAATGAACGAATGCAGCCATTATTGAGGAAATCCCTGAAATTACATTTACTTGATGACTATCCTTCAATAAGTCACGGATCACAATGAAAGATCCAAAAAATAAAGGGTCCCCTTCACATAATACCCCAACATCAATTTGATTATTTAAGTACTCTTTCATTTGATTTGTAAAGTTTTGATAAGCTGCCAATCTTTCCTCATCTGGAAATAAGGGGATATTCATTTCAATTAATTTCGCGTCAGGATTTATATATGAACGTGCAATATCCAGAGCAATGCTTTTTTTACCAAATGATGGATAAAAAATGATTTTTAGCTTCTCAAGGAGCTCGAGTGCTTTCAATGTTAATAATTTTGGGTCTCCCGGCCCGACTCCAATACCATAAACCTTACCAATCATTTTACTCCTTCTTATATTTCCATTGGGTTACATACATCTGTTGATCCCATGCATGCAATTTGCCAATTTTCTTAAGGTTTGAAACTGAATATTTTGATAACTCCCCACCGAAATTTTTGTACATGCTAATCAAAAGATTTTCTGTCTCCGCAGTTACCCCATTTGCTACAATTATTCCTGCCTTATCCAAAAAACCTATTGATTTATTTATAATCTCAATCCCTCCACTGGAGGCAAGCCCTCCACCAATGAATATCCTATTTGGCTTCTCTAGAGTCTCCAATATATCTGGGGCAGATTCATGTAAAACTACTATATTTTTAATCCCAAATTTTTTTATATTTTCTCTTATGTAAGCAATTCTTTTTTTATTCTGCTCGATTGTGAATATTTTTGCGCCACTATTTATCTTCGCCCACTCTATGGACACCGAACCAGAGCCACCGCCAATATCCCACATGATAGAACTGTTTAATGGTTCTAATTTTGAAATTGTTATAGCTCTAATCTCACTTTTTGTAATTTGTCCGTCATTTTTATATAAAGAGTCAGAAAGCCCAATTGAATTGGGATAGAAATTAGCACCTTTTGATATACGAAAATCAATAAAAATTGAATTTAGGTTAGCACAATTGATTTTATGGCAATCCTTAATAATTTTTTTTGTAATTTTCTCGTCATCTCTACCAATATTTTCAAAAATATATATTATACTTTTTTCGTATTTTAAATCTTTTAATAATTTAATGATCTTATTTGGTGTATTCTTATCATGAGACAGAATAAATAACTTGCTGTTTGGCTGTAAATAACTTGTGATAGAGTCAAATTCCCTACCATGCAGAGAAACCACCTCAACATCTTTAATATTTTGGCCAATCCTTGAACAACATAATGACAATATCGATGGACTTGGTAATATATCGACCTGACCAATTGTAAAAAATTCCATAACTAGATTTCCAACACCATAAAAAAGCGGGTCGCCAGTTGCTAAAATACACACTTTTCGATTTTTTAAATTTTTAATTTTCTTGAGATCATCCCTTATATTTTTTGACCATGTTTTTTTTTTAATATTTGTGGGAATATCTTCTAAGTGTCTTTCAGCACCGTATATTATATCTGCAGATAGAATTAATTTCTTGTGACTTGATGGTAACGAGTCAATACCTTCTGCGCCTAATCCAATTACGTGTATTTTATTATTTGTCATCAATCAGTAAACTTATTGCATTAATTGTTGCACAGGCCATTGCACTTCCGCCTCTTCTTCCGCAGATAGTTATAATATCTAATCCTAATGATTGATGAGAATTTATAAGTTCCTCTTTGGCTTCAATGGCGCCAACGAAGCCCAGAGGCATTCCGATGACTAATCTCGGTCTTATATCATTTTCATTAATTATTTCTAACACTCGGAACAATGCAGTGGGGGCATTGCCAATAATAAGAATGGAGTTAGACATGCCTTCTTTCCAATACTCGACTGCGGCAGCTGATCTTGTTGTATTTATTTTTTTTGCTATATCAACGACATCATCCTCTCCAATATAACAATAGACTCTGCTCAATTTAAAGTTCTTCTCTATTATTCCAGCTGCAACCATCTTACTGTCGACGTAAATCTTTTCACCTAATTTCAGCGCGTCAATTCCACTTTTAATAGCATTCTCAGAAATAAAAATATCCTCTGTAACTGATATATCACCGCAAGAATGTATTATTCTTGTCACTATTTTTTTCTCTTTTTCATTAAATCTATTAAGGTCAGCTTCAGAAGATATAGTGTCAAAAGACTTTTTGTATATTTCAGCAGGCTCTCGGATATATTTATGCATGGTTTCTATTTCTTAAGAGTTGCAGGACCTAAAGGATGATCCGCATGTGGGTAGGGATGATGATGAGAATGGTCATGGGAGTGGTCATGGGAGTGGTCATGGGAGTGGTCATGGGAGTGGTTTACTCCTTCAACATGATGATGATGGCTTTCTTGTGCTAATCCAACTTCATCTTCAAAGCCTAAAACTTGTTCTCGATACTTGCAAAGTTGACAATTCATATTTACATCACCATCAATCACATCAATTACCCTGTCACAAAAAGTCTCAATCACTCTTGGATGATCATTCAGGTATGGGGCTTTTATATATTCAATATTACTATGGATTTTACTTACCTCATCTACTGATTTATAAATTCTATCCACAAGGATCCCGGTAAATAAAAAATAAGGAAAAATAATTATTCTTTTGTATCCGACTTGAACGATCTTCTCAAGTGCAGGTGATACTAATGGAAATGTTACACCTGAGTATGCCGTTTCAGCCCAACCAAATCCAATACCTTCCCACAGTAAGCGTGTAATCTTTGATATATTTGAGTTTGCGTCCGGATCAGATGCCCCCCTACCCACAACCAGAAGCATCGACTCGTGCTTATCAATCTTTGATTTCGCTTTATCAATAGACTCCATTATTCTTTCAGATGCAGCCTTGATCATCAGATTATCTATACCGAGTTCCCTACTGTATGTAATCTTTAGGTTTGGATGTTTGTAGTTATATGTATTCAGCACGGATGGAATATCATTTTTAGCATGACCGGCTGCAAACAACATTGCTGGTAATGCAATTATTTCGGTAACACCTGCCTCCCTTAATTTATCCAACCCCTCGGTTATAATGGGCTTTGCAAATTCTAAGTAACCAAATTCAATTGGTATATTTGGAAACAAGTTTTTCATTCGCCGAACTAAATTGGCAAATTCAGCTACCGCAGCCTCACTGCGGCTTCCATGGCCACAAAGCATAATACCTCGCTTAGGTCTATCTACATTGAAATAGCTTGCTATTTTATATCTTTTTGGCTCAGGCAACATTTAACACCTTCAGTTAATATCCGTAGAGTCAATATGGAGAGATTAATACGATTAAGGTCTCTATTTAACTCCCGATTTGGGTCAGCCCACAGAGTAATAATTACTTTTTGTAATACCAACTTTTATATACTATAAGAAAATTTAAAAAAAACCATATATCAATTTATAAATTGGTTATTTTTTTTATTTATTAATTCATATATAAATATTCTATACCATTTTTAATAGAGCTCAAACGTGATGCCAGAGGACAGAAATTCAATAGTTGTAAAAATAGGTAATGTAGCCATCGGTGGCAGCGAGCCGATTGTCATTCAATCAATGACCAACACTGATACCGCCGATATAAAAAAAACAACTCAACAGGTAATTGAATTATATGAAGAAGGGTCGGAGATAGTTCGAATTACTGTTGATCGTGCGGAAGCTGCCAAAGCGGTTCCATTTATAAGAGAAGGTCTGGATAAGGCAGGCTATTCTATTCCATTAGTGGGTGACTTCCATTATATCGGTCATAAATTATTAAAGGATTTTCCTGATTGTGCGAAGACTTTGGATAAATATAGGATAAACCCCGGAAATGTTGGTTTCAAAAATAAAAAGGATAAGCAATTTTCTGAAATCATAGAAATAGCGTGTAAAAACGATAAGCCAATAAGAATTGGGGCGAACTGGGGTAGTATTGATCAAGAACTATTAACTCTATTGATGGATGAAAATAATCGTGCAAAAGTAAAAAAAAGCTCCAATGTGATATTACGCGATGCGCTGATTAAATCTGTAATTTATTCTGCAACAAGGGCTGAAGAAATTGGAATGAAAAAATCAAAAATAATTCTTTCTGCAAAAGTCAGTAATGTCCCGGAGCTCATAAAAGTTTATACAAGTCTTGCAGAAAGAACAGATTACCCCTTACACTTGGGTTTGACAGAGGCTGGAATGGGTATGAGAGGGATTGTATCATCAGTCTCGGCACTATCAATTTTAATAAATCAAAATATAGGAGACACGATAAGGGTTTCACTAACTCCGAGACCAAATGAAAATCGTGTTGAAGAGGTTAAGGTGGCAAAAGAGATACTTCAATCGTTGGGAATTAAAACGTATCGCCCTGATGTTGTTGCATGTCCCGGATGTGGTAGAACAACTTCAACCGTATTTCAGGAGCTTGCGATAGATATTGAAAAATATATTGAGAAAGAAATGCCAAAATGGAGAAAACTCTATGTTGGTGTTGATCAACTAAAGGTTGCCGTTATGGGCTGTATTGTAAATGGTCCGGGGGAGTCAAAACACGCAAATATTGGAATTTCTCTGCCTGGGACTGGCGAAGAACCAGCAGCACCAGTTTTTATTGATGGAAGTAAGTTCAAAATACTCAGAGGTAAAAATATATCAGATGATTTTAAAAAAATTCTGTATAATTACATCGAAGAAAACTATGAAAAAAATCTTTAGGCTCAATAATGTATAATAATAGTGAATTTAAATCTGTCACCTTGAGTACTCTCAGAGATTTAAAATCTAAAGGTGAAAAAATTGCTTGCCTAACAGCCTATGATGCAACTTTTGCTCATTTAGTTGATAAGGCTGGAACAGATATAATTCTTGTAGGTGACTCCTTAGGGATGGTAATTCAGGGACATAAAACGACTGTGCCAGTAAAAATTGAAGATATGATTTACCACACAAAAATAGTTGCATCTTCGATTAATTACTCCTTCCTAATTTCAGATATGCCATTTATGAGCTTCTACGATGCGGGTATTGCCTTAGATAGTGCAAAAAGACTGATGCAAGATGGCGGAGCACAGATGGTTAAATTAGAGGGGAACAGGTCCCAAATAAATATCATTGAAAAGCTGGCACTCTCAGATATACCAATCTGCGCACACATTGGATTGAGACCCCAATCGGTCAATAAAATGGGGGGTTATAAAGTCCAAGGCAAGAGTCCAAATGATGCGAATATGCTAATTCAGGAGGCAAAAAAAATAGAGGAATCAGGCGCAGACCTGTTACTTGTCGAATGTGTATCCTCTCAAACAGCAAAGGAACTCGCAGATGAAATAACAATTCCAATAATTGGTATCGGCGCAGGACCTGATGTTGATGGACAAATACTTGTTCTTTACGATATTTTGGGTATTTCCCCAGGTAAATTACCAAAATTTTCAAAGAATTATATGGATGGAAATAACACAATAGAGGATGCGATAAGACAATATATTCAAGAAGTGAAAACACTAAAATACCCAACAGATAAACACTCGTTCAAATAGAATGCTTATAGTTTCTGAAAATTTGTCAGATTTAAAGGTTGAGGTTCTTTCTTGGAAGGAAAAAAATCGTATAGTTGGTTTTGTTCCAACCATGGGGAATCTACATGAAGGTCATTTAAGCTTAATCCGTAAAATACGAGAGTTTGGGGCAACAAAAACTATTGTTTCAATATATGTAAACCCAAAGCAATTTGGTCCTGAAGAAGACTATGCTGAATATCCAAGAACTCTAGATGAGGATATTAAACAACTCAAAAAATTAAATGTTGATTGTGTATTTTGCCCAAGTGACAAGGAGATCTACCCTCCAAATTTAGAAAATCAAATCATGATAAATAACAGCGGTCTTATGAATGAACTATGCGGCAAATATCGACCAGGACATTTTAATGGAGTCCTATTAGTTGTGAATAAATTACTTAATATCATTCAACCTGACATGGCGATTTTTGGACAGAAAGATTATCAACAATATGTTCTTATAAAAAATATGGTTCATCAATTATTTATGCCAACTGAAATACTAATGGCCCCAATTATACGTGAAGATAGTGGGCTAGCAATGTCATCACGCAACAGCAATCTAGATAGAGATCAACGTGCAAGAGCAGTGCATTTATATAATTCACTCAAAAGTACGAGCAAAAAAATCCAAAAAAATATTATGAATTATAGGTCAATTCTAAGTACTGAAATAGAGAGACTAAATAAAATTGGTTTGAATGTTGATTACTTAGAGCTCAGAGAAAGCAACAACCTCTCACGTGTTGAGGAACAAAAAGACATGAATGGACCATATATTCTGCTTGGTGCAATAAAACTGGGAAGTACAAGATTAATTGATAATATTATTTTATGATCTTCTATTTGAAAGACTATCGCACAAGCCAAGCAATGGCTGCGCTTTCGATCCATATTTTTCTAATACAACCTTCGACTCTTTTATGTATGTGTGCATGAGTTTTTTTGCTTCCGTAATGCCATAATGACCCACATAAGTTGCTTTATCCATACTCTGGTCTTTATTTACTGATTTACCTGCCTCTGCTAATGTTGACTCCACATCAATGAGATCGTCACTAATTTGAAATATCAGACCAAATAGCTTTCCGAAATCAAATAATTTTTCTACATCATCACTCCCGCAGCCTGCAATAATCGGTCCTGCGGTGAAGGCAAAACAAAATAAATCGCCTGTCTTCATTTGTTGCATTTTTTTTATGCTTTCAATTGACGCCCCCGTTGGCTTTAGCCCAAGATCGAGAATTTGCCCACCGACCATACCATTTCCACCACTATAGATTGCCAAGTTGTTTATTAGGCGAATCCTACATTCAGGAGATAGTCCTTCGTCTCCAGAAATCAATTCAAATGCTAATGAAATTAGTGCGTCCCCAACTAATATTGCGGTTGCCTCATTATACTTCTTATGCAAAGTAAGCTCCCCCCGCCTGTAGTCGTCATCATCCATTGCTGGGAGATCGTCATGAATTAGCGAGTATGTATGAATGCATTCCAATGCTAGCGCTACATGCAATATTTTGGCATATTCGACGCCAAAAAGCGCAGATGACTCAGCTAAGAGTATTGCCCTTACTTTCTTTCCTTTGTTCATAAAAATATACTTGATAGGTTCAATAAGTGTTTCAGGGAATTTCGAAATATTAAGCTTTTTGATGAGCAAATGATCGATCTCCGATCTTAGACTATCATAGTTCTTCCCTAGAGTCATAATACTACTGATAAATATAAAAAATAGTCATTAATAAAAAATTTGGTTTTAATATATATTAATGATGACAAATAATAAATGAATATGTATATGTAATAAATCTTATTTAAATTTATAAATTGGAGATAATTAATATGGC
>MDTD01045695.1_pt1 | contig 24388 bp, 24 predicted proteins | sample 811221 | NCBI WGS metagenome assembly MDTD01 (sample SAMN05326646, study PRJNA326480) | marine metagenome | isolation source: seawater | place: Pacific Ocean: South West | collected 2011 | reverse complement strand
CGTCCTGATGGCTCAGACCGAGGTCGGCGAAGTCGCCGAGCCGGTGGAGCCCGGCCGTGGCGGGTCGAGCTCGATGCCGCATAAGCGCAACCCCGTGCAGGCCGCCCATATCCGCGCGGCCGCTTCGAGCATTCAGGCTCAGGTCGCGCCGATGATGACTGCCATGGCCGGCGAGCACGAGCGTGCGGCCGGCGCCTGGCAGAGCGAGGCGCTGGCCCTGCCCCAGGCGGTGATCCTGACAGCGGGGGCGTTGGCCCAGGCCGACGACCTGGCGCGCCGCTTCACGGTCGATACGGAGCGGATGCGCGCCAATCTGGGCGGCACCAACACCGAGGCCGCCCTCGACCCCGCCGCCCATCTCGGCGATGCCGGTGGCGTCGTCGACAGGGTGGTAGCACGCGCCCGCGCCGCCGTCGCTGCCCGAACCGGACCGCCGACCGAGGAGTGAGAAGATGGCGCACCGCACCACGCCCCCGTTCCGCGCCGACCATGTCGGAAGCCTGCTGCGCCCGCCGATGCTGGTGGAGGCGCGCGAGGCGAAGAAGGCGGGTCGGCTCGATGCCGCGGGCCTTCGCGCGGTGGAGGACGAGGCGATCCGCGCCGTGGTCGCGCTTCAGGAGGATCTCGGCTTCCAGGCGGCGACCGACGGCGAGTTCCGGCGCACCTGGTGGCATCTCGACTTCCTCGAGAAGTTCGAGAACGCCGAGGTGGTGCCGCCAAAGATGAAGGCGCGGTTCCACACCGACGCCGGCGACATCGAGTTGGCGCCGCCCGGCCTCCGCATTGCCGGCAGGCTCGCCCGGCCGCAGCCGATCTTTGTCGACCATTTCCGCTTTCTGCAGTCGGTCTCGCGGGCGGTACCGAAGCTCACCATCCCGTCGCCCAGCACCATGCATTTCCGGGGCGGGCGCAAGGCGATCGACGAGACCGCCTATTCCCATCTCGACGCCTTCTACGAGGACCTGGCGCGGGTCTACAGCGAGGAAGTCCAGGACCTCGCCGACGCCGGCTGCCGCTATCTCCAGATCGACGAGGTGAACTTCGCCTATCTCTGCGACCCGAAGCTCCGCGAGCAGGTGCGGGGCCTCGGCGAGGACCCCGATACGCTCCCCGTCACCTATGCCCGCCTGATCAATGGTGCGATCGCCGGCCGGCCGAAGGACATGGCCGTCACCATGCATCTCTGCCGCGGCAATTTCCGCAGTGCCTGGGTCGCCGAGGGCGGCTACGAGCCGGTGGCCGACGTGCTGTTCAACCAGATCGACGTCGACGGTTACTTCCTCGAATACGACACCGAGCGGGCGGGCGGCTTCGAGCCGCTGCGCTATCTCCCCGAGGGCAAGGTCGCCGTTCTCGGCCTCGTCACCACCAAGCGCGGGACGCTCGAAAGCAAGGACGGCCTCAAGCGCCGGATCGAGGAAGCATCCCGCTTCACGCCGCTGGAGCGGCTGGCCCTGAGCCCCCAATGCGGCTTCGCCAGCACCGTCGAGGGCAACGAGATCACCCTGGACGACGAGATCGCCAAGCTCGCACTCGTCGTCGAGGTCGCGGCCGAGGTGTGGGGGTAGGGGCCCCTACGCACCTCAGCCGTCATGCCACGACTTGATCGTGGCATGACGGCTGTTCCGCCTCGGCGTGCGGCCTGCGCCGGAAAGTCGTGGATGGCATGGGCGAGCCATGCCATGACGGTTGGGGATAACGAGCGATGGTGTGAGGGGCGAGCCGAGACGCGGGGCTTGAGTCTCCCGTGGCCGCGTGTAGGGTCTGCCCTCCCGTTCCTGGCGACGCCCGATGTATCTGCTGACCTTCATCGTCAAGCGCCTGCTGTGGCTGGTGCCGAGCGTGTTCGGCATCATCGTCATCACCTTCGTGATCTCGCATGTGATCCCGGCGGACCCGGTGCGCCTGGCCGCCGGCGACACGGCGACGCCTGAGCAGGTGGCGGCACTGCGGGAGGAACTGGGCTTCGACCGGCCGCTGGTCGTCCAGCTCTGGTACTACGTCCAGAATCTCGTGCAGGGCGATCTCGGGGAGAGCCTGTTCACCGGCCGGCCGGTGGTGGAGGATCTGCTGGGACGCCTGCCGGCGACCATCGAGCTGACGCTGGTGGCGATGATCTTCTCGATCGTCGTCGGGATTCCCTTGGGCGTCGTCTCGGCGCTGCGCCGCAATTCGCTGCTCGACCATGTCGTCCGGATCGTCACCGTGTCCGGGCTGGCGATCGCGAGCTTCTGGCTCGGGATCATGCTGCAGCTCGCCTTCGCGATGCATTTCGACTGGCTGCCGCTCGGCGGCCGCTTCGACGGCTTCCCGCCGCCGACCGTCACCGGCTTCCTGCTGATCGACACGCTGATCGACGGCGACTGGGAGGGCTTCGGCAACGCCTTCAGCCATCTCCTGCTGCCGGCGCTGACCCTCGCCTTCCCGGCGCTCGCCACGATCGTCCGCTTCACCCGCGCCGGCGTCCTCGACGTGATCCAGAGCCCCTACGTGCTGCATGAGCGGGCGATGGGCTTTCCGCCCTCGGTGATCGTCTGGAAATACGTGCTCCGGAACGCGCTCGTCGCCACGGTGACCCAGATCGGCCTGCTGTTCGGCATCCTGCTGGCCGGAGCGGTGGTGATCGAGGCGGTGTTCGACTGGCCGGGCCTCGGCTACTACGCCGTCAACTCGATCGTGATGTCGGACTACAACGCCGTCCTCGGCTTCACCGTCTGGGCCGGCGTCATCTACATGCTGGTGAACCTCGCGGTGGACGTCGTCCTGGTGCTGATCGATCCCAGGCGGAGCGCCGCATGAGCGGTTTCGCCCGGATCCTCAGGAAGATCGCCGAGGACAGGGTGGCCCTGATCGGCCTCGTGCTGATCGTCCTCCTGGTCCTGGTGGCGCTGTTCGCCCCGCTTCTGGCGACGCATCCCGAGGACGTGTGGGAGATCCACCCCGAGCTCCGCCTGCTGCCACCGTCGGCCGAGCATCTGTTCGGCACCGACCGCATGGGGGGCGACATCTACAGCCGCATCCTGTTCGGGGCGCGGCTCACCATCGTCATCGGCGTGGTGGCGGTGGGGGCGTCGCTGCTGATCGGCGTGCCGATCGGCCTGTTGGCCGCGTTCTACGCCAACTGGTTCGGCGACCTCCTGATGCGCATCTCGGACGTGTTCCTGGCGGTGCCGCAGGTGATCCTGGCGATCGCCATCGCGCAGACCCTGGGGCCGAGCCTGCCGAACGTCATCCTGGCGCTGTCGCTCACCTATTGGCCGTGGTTCACCCGCCTGGTCTACGCGGAGACGAAGCGCCTGCAGAACGAGGTGTTCATCGAGGCGACCGAGGCCCTGGGGGCGAGCCCCTGGCGGCTGATCGTCCTCCACATCCTCCCCAACATCTCCTCGGCGATCATCGTCCGCATTTCGCTGGGGATGGGATTCACGATCCTTACCGCGGCGGCGTTGGGCTTCCTCGGCCTCGGGGCGCAGCCGCCGGTGCCCGAATGGGGGCGGATGGTCGCCGAATCCCGCGAGTTCCTGCCGATGGCGTGGTGGTACGCACTGGCGCCGGGGCTTGCGATCTTCCTCGTCGTGATGGGTTTCAACCTCCTGGGCGACGGACTGCGTGACGTCCTCGACCCACGCCTCAGAAAGAGTCCAGGCCGCCGTGCCGCCGCTGCTGTCCGTCGCGGGTCTTAGGGTCGGTTTCGACACCGACGCCGGCCGTGCCCAGGTTCTCGACGGCGTGAACCTGGAGATCGGCCGCGGCGAGGTGGTGGGGTTGGTGGGCGAGTCCGGCTGCGGCAAGACCACGCTCGCCCGCAGCATCCTGGGCATCCTGCCGCGACCGCCGGCCGTGATCGAGAGCGGCCGTATCGATTTCGACGGTACCGACCTCCTGACGCTGCCGGCGCGCGCCATGAACGACGCAATCCGCGGCCGGCGCATCACCTACATCCCGCAGGACCCGCTGGGATCGCTCAACCCGGTGTTTCGCGTCGGCACCCAGATCATGGAGCTGATGAAGTGGAAGTCGCCGGACGGCAAAGCGCGGCGCGGACGCTGGCCCGGCCTGTTCACGCCCTATCCCCACAAGCGGCGGCGCGCCGACCGGGCGCGGGTTCTGGAGGCCCTGCGCGCCGTCCAGATTCCCGATCCCGAGGCGGCCTTGAGGAAATACCCGCATCAGTTCTCCGGCGGGCAGCGGCAGCGGCTGGTGATCGCCATGGCGCTGCTGACCGAGCCTCGCCTCATCATTGCCGACGAGCCGACGACGGCTCTCGACGTCACCATCCAGGCCCAGATCCTGGCGCTGCTGCGGCGGCTGGTGAAGGAGCGCGGCATCTCCGTCCTCTTCACCACCCATGACCTCGGCACGGCTTACGAACTCTGCGACCGGATCGTCGTCATGTATGCCGGCCAGGAGGTGGAGTCGGCGCCGATCGACCGCTTCTTCGCCCATCCGGCCCATCCCTATACCCGCCGGCTGCTCGAAAGCCTGCCGCGCCCCGACGGCTCGGTGAGGGAGATTCCCGGCGAGATTCCCGGCCTCGTCCATCCGCCCGGCGGCTGCCGCTTTCATCCGCGCTGTCCCAACGCCGGCAGCGAATGCGGCGAGCATCGGCCGCCGGTGGACATGCCCGAGGCCGGCCACGCCCTCCGCTGCTACCACCCCGATCCGATGGAGCCGCCGCGATGACCGCGGGCGAGACGGTGCTCGCGGTCCGCGACCTTGCGAAGCATTTCCCCCTTCATGACGCGCTGGGCCGGCGCAAGGGGGAACTGAGGGCGCTCGACGGGGTGAGCTTCGACGTCCGCGAGGGCGAGATCCTCGGCATCGTCGGCGAGTCCGGCTGCGGGAAATCGACCCTCGGCAAGACGCTGATGGGGCTTCACCCGGCGACGGGCGGCCGGGTCGACTTCGAGGGCCGGGACCTCGTGGGCCTGTCCAAGGGCGCCTATCGCCGCATCCGAAGCCGGCTGCAATACGTCTATCAGGACCCCGGCGCCTCGCTCGATCCGCGCTGGAAGATCGCGAGCTCGCTTGCCGAGCCGCTGGTCGTCCACCGCCCGGATATGAGCAAGGCCCAGCGGGCGGAGGCGGTGCGGGCGGCGATCCGCTCGGTCGGGCTGCCGGAAGGCCATCTCGGCCTGTTCCCGCACGAGCTTTCGGGCGGCCAGCAGCGGCGGGTGGGCCTCGCGCGCATCCTCACATTGCATCCCAAGGTGCTGATCCTCGACGAGCCGACCTCCGGCCTCGACGTCTCGGTGCAGGCGACGATCCTCAAGCTTCTCCAGGGGCTCCGCGCCGAATACGGGCTCACCTATCTGTTCATCTCCCACGACCTCGCCGTGGTGCGGATGCTCTGCGACCGGGTGGCGGTGATGTATCTCGGCAAGATCGTCGAGATCGGTCCGACCGAGCGCATCTTCGCTGATCCGCGCCATCCCTATACCCGCTCGCTGCTCGCGGCGATCCCGGAGCCGGGCGGCCGGCGCATCACCGAGGATTTCGCGCTGAAGGGCGAGCCGCCGAACCCGGCCAGCCTGCCGTCGGGATGCCGCTTCCGCACCCGCTGCGACTGGGCCGCCGACCGCTGCGCGGCCGAGGAGCCGCTGCTGCGAGACATCGACGGCGGGCGCTTCTCCGCCTGCCACTTCGCCGAAACGCTGGACGAGAGGTAGACCCCATGGCCGCTCTTGCCGTCGGAAATGTCCTGGTCAGCGGCACTGCCGCCGGCATCGGCCGCGAGATCGCCGAGACCCTGGCCGGGGCGGGGACCGCCGTCGCCCTCGCCGACCGCGACCCGGCCGTCGAGGCGGTCGCGGCGGCGCTGGCCGAGAAGGGAGCGCAAACTGTTGCGATCGTCGGCGATCTCGACTCGGCCGCCGCCGCCGAGGCGATGGTCGCGCGCGGTTGGGACGCTCTCGGCGGTCTCGACGCCCTGGTGAACGTCGCCGGCCTCTATCCGGTGACGCCCTCTCTCGACCTCGGCGAGGACGAATGGGACCGGGTCCTCGGCCTCAATCTCAAGACACCGTTCTTCGCCGCCCAGGCGCTGGCGCGGCGGCTGGTCGACGCCGGGCGGCCCGGCCGGATCGTCAATATCGGCTCGACCGCCAGCACGCTCGCCCGTCCCGGCGTCGCCCACTACGCGTCGTCGAAGGCCGGCCTGAACCAGCTCACCAAGGTGCTGGCGGTGGAATGGGGCCGCCACGGAATCCTGGTCAACGCCGTCCTGCCGGGGGTGATCGCCACCGAGCGCGTAAAGGCGATGAGCGAGGCACCGGAAGGTCGCGCCGAGGCGGCGGCGAAACGCGCCCGCATCCCCCTCGGCGATTTCGGCCGGCCGGCCGACGTGGCGGCGCTGGTCGCCTTCCTGCTGTCGTCTGCCGCCGCCTACTGCACCGGCGGCCTGTTCACCGTCGACGGCGGCTATACGCTGGGCATCCCCGACTACGGGTAGGCATGCCGACCACCTGGCATCGCCCCCGCGAAGGCGGGGGCCCAGGAAGCGGCACGGCCTATGGGTTCCCGCCTTCGCGGGAACGACGATGAGGACGGCTAGCGCTGCGCCTTTCCGATTTCGCGCTCACGCGAACACCACGCGCGGGAAGTAGAGCGACACGATCCAGTTCGGCTCGTCGACGATTTCGCTGATGCGGAGGTCGGCGGCGACGCTGCAGAGGAGGTAGGCCTCCTCCGGTGACATGTGCTCGCGGGCCGTCAAAAGGTCGATCATCGCCCGGACCGCGTCCTGGGCGCCGGTCATCAGGTCGGGGCCGATGCCCGTGGTCACGTCGTAGCCGTCGCGGTCCAGATGCCGGGTCACGGGGCCCGGCAGCGACAGGCGCGGGCCGGGGAGCTTCGTCCCCTTCAGCAGGTCGAGCTTCAGCGTCACGGTCATCGCCGTCTCGATGCCGGTCCCGCACACCTCGCCGTCGCCCTGGGCCGCGTGGCCGTCGCCACAGGAAAGCAGCCCGCCGGACACCTCGGCCGGCAGGAACACGGTGGTGCCGGCGACAGTGTCGCGGATGTCCATAGTGCCGCCGACCCGGCGCGGCGGCAGGTTGTTGTGCGGACCGGCTGCGGCGGGCGCGAGGCCCATCGCACCGATCATCGGGTTCAGCGGCACCTTGCCGGCGGTGCCGAGGGCAGCGGGTACTTTGCCGGTGCGGTCGTAATGCCACTGGAACAGCCGCGGCTCGGTGAAATCGCGCGGCAGCAGGCCGAAGTCCGGGATCAGCGCCGACCAGCCCCAGCCCGACGGTTGGACCGACAGGATCTCGATCACGAGGGCATCGCCGGGCTCGGCTCCGTCGACGAAGACGGGGCCCGTGACCGGATTGGTCCTGCCGAAATCCAGGGTGCGAAGCACGTCAGGTGGCGAATCGTCGGCGATCTGGCCGCTGCCAGCGTCGTTGAGTTCCAGCGTGACGGTGTCTCCCGGCGCTACCGTCAGCACCGGGGCGATCGCCCGGTCCCAGCACCAGTGGTGGTGGGCGGCGTGAATCGTATGGTGGTCGTGGAGAGCGGTCATGCTGAACCCCCGCGGTGAGATGATGAGATGCTCGCGTCGGGCGCGAGCATGAGAAGGAGGGAAGGGCGGGAGAGGGGCCGCGGCTCGGTCACGGCCTGCCCTTCCCATGCGCGGTACGACGCTCCTGAGGTCCGTCCGAGGCTGCACACCTTGAATAGCGGCCCGCACTATGGTTAGTGGGCGCGTTTGCGCCACAGCGTGATCGATCGTGCCCAGGGAACGGAAGACAAAGACCGGCAACCGCGCGTCGCCGGACCGGAGGCCGCGCCGCCGACACCCGCCCGAGGAACGTCGCCGGATGATCATGTCGGTGGCGCTCGACCTGTTCGCGAACAGCTATTACGAGAGCGTCACCGTTCGCGACATCGCCACCGCCTGCGACATCAATACGGCGCTGATCTACTACTACTTCGGCAGCAAGAAGGGACTGTTCCGGGCGGCCATCGAAGCCTCGATCCGCGAGGCCCTGTTCGAGTACGAGACGCTGCGCGCCGAGGCCGACGACCCCGTCGAGCTGATCGAGGGGTGGTTCGAGATCAACGTCCGCAGCTATCGGTCGCTGGTCAGGCTGGTGAAGATCACCGTCGACTACGCCTATTCCAAGGCCCGCGACGAGGAGATCGACCGGCTGCTGCACGACCTCTACGAGCACGAGATCGACCAGCTTGCCGAGTGCATCGAAGCCGGCGTCCGGTTGGGGCGCTTCCGATCCGTCGACAAGCGTGCAATGGCGCTGTTCGTGTCGGTGCACCTGGACGGAATCTTCCTCGCCTCCATCATGCGGCCGGGCACGGACATTGCGTTCCTCGTCGCCAACCTCCGCGAAATCCTGTGGCAGCAGCTCGGCTACCGGCCCGTGCTCGCTGCCGTTCAGCAGTCCTGAGAAAGCGGGCGGCACGGGTTTCCACCGTGCCGCCCGCCGGTTCTCACCAGATGTGCATGTAGCGCTCGCGCTCCCACTCGCCGACGATCAGGCAGTATTCCTCCCATTCCGCCCGCTTGTAGTCGGCGAAGGTCTTGTGGAAGGCGGGGCCCAGCGTCTCGCGCGCTAGCTCGTCCTCGGCGAAGGCGTCGATCGCCTCGCCCAGCGTGCGGGGCAGGCGGTGGATGCCGTCCTTGGCGAGTTCCGCTTCGCTGAGGTCGTAGGTGTTGATCTCGACCGGTTTGCCGGGGTTCAGCCCCTCGCGGATGCCCTGGAGGCCGGCGGCGAGGGTGATCGCCGCACCGAGATAGAAGTTCACCGCGCTGTCGGCATGGCGCAGCTCCAGGCACTTCCGGTTCATCGGCAGCCGGCAGATGAGCGTCCGGTTGTTGTGGCCGTAGGCTTGGTAGACCGGCGCCCATGACATCTCGCGCATCAGCCCGCGCGGGTTGAGGCGCTTGTAGGAATTCACCGTCGGGCACACCACTGCGGTGATCGCCGCGGCGTGGCGGAGAACGCCGGCCGTGAAGTGGTAGGCGACGTCGCTGTAGCCGCGTCCGCCGGGCGAGGCGCTCTTGTCAGCGGCCTCGAAGGCATTCCTGCCGGTCTCGGCGTCGGCGAGGCTGATGTTCAAGTGGGCGCCGGAGCCGAAGGCGTCGGAGGACGGCTTCGGCATATAGGTGGCGATGCAGCCGAGCTGGCGCGCCACATGCTTCGACATCAGGCGGAACAGAACCATCCGGTCCGCCATGCCCACCATATCGCAGTATTTGAAGTCGAACTCGTACTGCCCGTCGCCGCCCTCATGGTCGAACGAGTAGACGTCCCAGCCGAGTTCCCCCATGTAGCGGACCATCGGGTCCAGGAAGGCATCGGCCTGCATCGTGGCTTCGAGGTCGTAGCCGCGGGTCGGCGTATTCAGCAGATCGTCCTCGACGAACGGCAGCCACCCACCTTCGCCGTCTTTCCGCAGGATGTAGACCTCCGGCTCCACCCCCATCATCGGTGCGAACCCCATGTCGCGGGCGGCGGTGATCTGGCGCTTCAGTACCGTGCGCGAGCAGTGGTCGTAGGGCTCGTCATGCAGCAGGAGGTCGGTGAACGCCACGGCGTAGCGCTTGTCCCACGGCAGCACGGTCGTGGTCCCGATATCGGGGATGCCCACGCATTCGTCCTCGTTGGGGCCGAGGGGGCCCATCGCCTCCATCGCGCCGACCGTGTAGAGCTCCGATCCCGCCAGGGCATCTTCCAGATGCGCCACGGGCACGCATTTCGACTTCGGCACACCGAGGCCGTCCACATAGGCGCCGAAGAAATACTCGACACCTTCCCCCCGCAGCCGTTCCTTCAGTTCGTCGATCTTCGTCATCAATGCTTTCCTAGCTCTCCGTGAATGGGCGCGCGCAAGCCGCGGCCGACGACTAACCGGTGGTCAACTGGTGCCGGATCAGGCGCCCGTCCCCCACCGTGACTAAGGCGCCCCGCAGAACGCCTTCGCCGTATTCCGACCCCGGATTGATGGCGAGCGTCCGGCCGATATGGGCGGTGCCGCCGGATTCGTGGATGTGGCCGTGCAGGCTGAGCAGCGGTTGCCATTTCTCCAGCGCCTCGCGGACGGCGGTCGATCCAGCCGGCCCTGTGAGCTGCTGGCCCATCGAGGTCTGAACCGAGAGGTCCTCGTTCACCAGCGGCGCCGTATCGAGCTGCGAGCCGTAAGGCGGGACGTGGAGGTTGAAGATCGCCGTCTCGGGGTTCTTGAGATCCTGGGCGATACTCTCGATCCGCTCGCGGATCACCGGCTCGGGGTATTCCCGCGGCGTGTTCCAGGGCGTGACGTTGGTATAGCCCGTCGACAGCATCTCGTGGCCGGGCGCGACTTCGATCACGCTGCCTTCGACCAGACGGAAATGCTCGCTGTTCCGCTCGACGATGGTCTCGTCGACGACGGTCGGGTCGTCGTTTCCGGGCGCGAAGACGATCTGGACGTCGCTGCCTCTGAACTTCGCTTCCGCGAGATCGATCCAGCGGAGGACGGTGTCGACGATCGCCTGCTCGAACAGCTGTTCGACCGCGTCCGCGTCGCCGCGGTAGTGGGCCATCTCTTCGCGGTCCAGCCGCCAGGGATAGAAGCCCTGGTTGCGGATCTCACGCTCGAAGGCGTCGACCTCATCCGCCTCGACGATGCGGGTTTCGCCATGCCGGGTGGCCTCGAAGCGTCCACCTTCCATACGGACCAGCGGAATCACCAGCTTGCCGGACAGGTCGCCGCCCATGACCAGGAGGTCGGCGCCGTAGAAGCCGGCGGCGTTGACGAACTTCCGGAAGCAGATCTCGGAGCCGTGGAAGTCGGTGGCGAAGAACAGGGTGCGGGCGTCGGCCGGCTGCTCGGGTTTGCCTTTGCCTTTGAGAAAGCCGAACAACGCCATCAATAAGTCCCCTCGCGATCGTCCACGTCCTGCCACCACTGCATGCGTTCGCCCACCTTGGCGCGGAGCTTCCAGCTCATGCTCTTGGGGGCGGTCTCGGCGGCCTTCATCAGCGCCGCGGCACGCCGGGCGATTCGCTGGCTCGCGTCCTCGCCCAATGCATCGAAGCCGCCCGCTTCCGCGCGTCGGCGCACCGCCTCGATGTTCTGGGTCGCGGTTCGCCAGAAGCCCCAGTTGGCCGTGCCGGCGCCAGCAGTTCTTGGGTCGAAAGAATGTGCGGTCCGCCTTCCTCCGTCGGTGCCATCGTTGCCAGCATGACTCCGAGATCGAGGCAGTCGTTGTCGGTCAGTCGCACGATCTGGAGCTTATGCAGGACCAGCTCCTCGATCGGGATGCTCACCGGATGCCGGGCGAGGCGCTCGCCCAGCTCGATCCGGTGGCAGAAGTCGAGGCGGCCGACGAAGACGTCGATCTTCATCCCCGTCCCGCCATGGGCGAACAGGTAGCGATGGCCCTCCATCGCCACCATCATGTCGCGGTCGTTCTCGTAGCCGCGTTCCTCGAACATCGCCCTGAGCGCGTTGCGGTCCTGCTTGCGACAGACGAAATCGAGGTCCTTGGGCGGCGGACGAACGCCGTCCATCAGGCGTTCCATCTCCGGAAGATGCAGCCTGATCCCGGCTGACCCGACCAGCCGGAGCAGGAGCCCGCGTTCGGTGGCCGCCGCGACGAGAGCGAGAGCCTCGTCGCGGGCGCCTTGCCAATCTCCGATGGTGCCGCCGTCAGGCATGTGCGGGCCGCCTCCTTGCAGTTGGAAGGAACTACTCGATGGGGATCTGGCGGAACGCCATCTCGATATCGATGCCTTCGCGGCGCCGGAGCGAGCGCACGAAGAAGTACCAGACGATGCCCACGACGATGGTCGCGAGGATGATCCAGAATTCGAGCGTCGCGCCGTCCGCCGAGATCAGTGGGCCGGCCGCATTGGGGTCGCCCCACAGCATGATGATGACCATTGCGAAGAAGGCCGCGGTGATCAGGCCGGTGATCGACATCACCGGCAGGCCGAACAGCCGTACCCGGGACGCCGGGGACAGCTTGAACAGCTCGGGCTTGACCGCCGGGAAGAAGACCGCAGCCAGCATCGACGTGCCCCAGATCACCAGCAGCACCTCGATCAACGTCAGAAGAGCGAGGTTCTGATAGGCGATCAGCGCCATGAAGACGATCGAGATGATCGTCGACAGGCCGATGGCGATGACCGGGGTGTGGAAGCGGTCGCTGACCTTACCCAGCGCATCGGGCGCCAGACGGTCGAACGACCAGGCGATCATGGTGCGGGTGGTATAGGCGATCTCGGCTGGCACCCAGAACCAGATCCAGGCGACGAACGCCGCCATGATGATCGTCGTCAGGATGACGTTGTCGGTCAGCACGCCGGCGAGGACGGTGAACCACGGCGCGGCCCCGACCGCGTTCTCGATCGAGCCGTCGAGATTGCCGAGGATCGAGTTGTAGGCCATGGCTGCCTGCAGGTCGTAGCCGAAGGTCCGGTCGGACAGCAGTCCGATCAGCGCGATGAGGATCGCGGCGGCGATCACCGCCCCGAACATGCCGTAAAGCTGGGAACGGTCGACGCGCTTGATCTCGCCGCCGATCGCCACCGATTGCACGGCGCCGAGCAGAGGCAGCAACGGCCAGACCAGGAATGCCCAGGTCATGCCCCAGTCGAAGTCGGCCGCCGCCCATCCGTTCTCGGTGGCGACCGCGATCGCCTTGTCGGGCGTCAGCCCGGTCAGACGCTCCAGGTTGGCGATGAAGCTCGCCTGGCTGCCGAACAGCAGGACGCCGATGGTCACGACGGTGCCGACGATGGCGATGACGAACATGACCCGCTGAACCAGGAAGTAATTGCGGGTCCCCGATGCCAGCAGGCCGCCCGCGAGCAGGAGGACGACGCTGCCGCATATGAACATGCCGTTCGGTGTCACCACGGCGGCGCTGGCGGCAATCATGCCTTCGCTGCCCGCGACCGCGCCGATGGCGGCGAGGAAGGACGATAGTCCCACCGAGACGATCAGCGATGCCGCGAGCGCCGCGTAGTACATCAGGATGATCGTCTCGATCAGCGTCATGACGAACGCCACACCCGGACTGACGCCGCGGGAGAGCGAGAGATAGACGCCGCCGGAACGCGGAAAGGTGACCGACCAGAGATAGAAGGTTGCCGCGGCGAACAGCATCGCGATGGCGGCGATGATGGTGGACACCCACGGCGCCGCGCCAGGGTAGAGGCTCGGTCCGTAATACTGGTTCAGGGCGATGGCGATACCGACGGACACCAGGCCGATATTGAAAATGAAGGTGTCCCAGGCCCCGGCGACCCGAAGCAGTCCCGACGCTTTTCGCGAAAATACCCCGGCGCCGCTGCCGGCCTCGTTTGACGAATTCGCCATGGTTTCCTTCCCCTCCCAGATTGCGTGAACGTCTTCGTTCGACCCGACCTCTCCGACCGCTGAGCGCGCGTGGCGTCTCGCGGCTCCGCCACCAATTAAACAAGCGATTAATACCGTAGCATCGGTTTTGCGCTGCAACAAGCACTCTGTCGACGGCCCATGCCTATTCCATGGGCGTGCAGACGTGCCTGCCTGCCTGGGCGCTGTGCTCTCTATCCGGGGGTCTGAAATGCTGGCGGGACGGCCGGCGTGGCCGTGCCTCGAGGGGGTCAGGGGCCGGGTTCGACAGGCTCCGAAGCGGTCCGCACGCGATCGACCGCCGTTCGCCAGCCGGCATAGCGCGACTCCCGCTCGTCGGCGGACATTTGCGGCTCGAACCGGGCCGACGGGCGCCACATGGCGGCGATCCCGGCGCTGCCCGCGACGACGCCGGTGCTAAGCCCGGCGAGGCAGGCGGCGCCGAGGGCGGTGGTCTCGGTGACCAGCGGCCGTTCGACCGGCACGCCGAGGATGTCGGCGAGACGCTGGAGCAGCCAGTCGTTCTCGACCATGCCCCCGTCGACGCGGAGTGCTACCGGTGCCGCCGCACCGTCGGCGGCAACGGCCTCCATAAGGTCTCGGGTCTGGAAGCAGACGGCTTCCAGGGTTGCCGCGACGATCTCAGCTACCCCATCGGCGCGGGTCAGGCCGAGGATCGCGCCGCGCGCTTCCGAATCCCAGTAGGGTGCGCCGAGGCCGACGAAGGCGGGGACCATGTAGACGCCGCTCCGCGGATCGGCCTTGCGGGCGAGGGCATCGGTCTCGGGCGCCGAGCGGACGATGCCGAGCCCGTCCCGTAGCCATTGTACCGCGGCGCCGGCGACGAAGATGCTGCCCTCCAGGGCATAGGCCGTCCCGCCTTCCATTGCGTAGGCGACGGTGGTGAGCAGGCGGTGGCTCGAGGCCACCGCTTCCGCGCCGGTGTTCATCAGGGCGAAACAGCCGGTGCCGTAGGTCGATTTCATCATGCCGGGGCTCAGGCAGGCCTGCCCGACCGTGGCGGCCTGCTGGTCGCCGGCGATGCCGGTGATCGGTACCGGGATTCCGAGAACGCCGGGCTCGCTCTCGCCGAACCGGGCGTCGCTCGGCAGCACCTCGGGCAGCATGGCCCGTGGGATGCCGAACAGGGCGAGAAGTTCTTCGTCCCAGCGCAGGCGATGGATGTCGAACAGCATCGTCCGCGAGGCGTTGGTGACGTCGGTGGCATGCACGTGCCCGCCGGTCAGCCGCCAAAGAAGGAAGCTGTCGATGGTGCCGAAGGCGATCTCGCCGCGCTCGGCCCGGTCCGCTAATCCCTCGACGCTGTCGAGCAGCCAGCGAAGCTTGCTCGCCGAGAAATAGGGGTCGATGACCAGCCCCGTCCGTGCCTGGACCAGGGTCTCGTGGCCTTCCTGGCGCCAGCGCTCGCAAAGGGGCGCTGTGCGCCGGTCCTGCCAGACGATCGCTGGGTGGACCGGTGCGCCGGTCTTCCGGTCCCAGGCGAGGGTGGTCTCGCGCTGGTTGGTGATTCCGATTCCGGCGATCTGGCGCGGCTCCAGCCGCGCCCGCGCCAGGGCGCCCTTCATGCAGGCGACGGCGTCCCGCCAGATCGTCTCGGGGTCGTGCTCGACCCGGCCGGGCTGGGGGAAGTGCTGGGGAAGCTCCTTCTGCGCCTCGCCGATCTGGCGTCCGTCGCCGTCGAACACGATGGCCCGGGTCGAGGTCGTGCCCTGATCGAGGGCGAGGATGTAATCGGCGCTCATCCCTGCTTCATAGCATCGAGGCACATCGGAGGCGACGGGTCAGGGAAGCGTTCTCGTCCCCCGTCGTCGTTCCCGCGAAGGCGGGAACCCAGATGTCGCGCGACGGCTGCTCCGATCTCGCCAAGGGTCTGGATGCCTGCCTTCGCAGGCATGACGGAAATGGGTGGGGCAGACCTACGTCGCCTGGACGATCGCCATGAAGTTGTCGTTGATGATCTCGGCGGCGGCGTTCGACTTCTCGATATGGGCGCGGGCCGCCGCGGTCAGCCGGTCGCAGCCGCCGTCGCCGAGGGTGGTTTCCAGGGCCGCCCGGTATTCCGGGATCTCGTTCCAGTCCGTCACCGTCCCCTCGGTGAACTCGACATGGAACTGGAGGCCGTAGGCATGATCGCCCCAGCGCATGGCCTGGATCGGACAGGCCGGGCTGGCGGCGAGCGTCGTGCCGCCTTCGGGGAGGGCCGAGACTTCGGCCCCATGCCATTGCAGGTAGTCGAAGCGCCGGGCGAGGCCGGCGAACAGGCGATCGCCACGGCCGGCCTCGGTGAGGTCCACCGACTCGATCCCGATTTCGGGCCGCTTCATCAGCCCGACCTGCCCGCCGAGCGATGCCGCCAGAAGCTGATGGCCGAGGCAGATGCCGAGATAGGGACGCTTCAGCCGCGTGACCCAGTCGCGGATAAACGCCTTCTCCGGCACGAGCCAGGGATGTTCGTCCTCCTGCCACACGTCCATCGGGCCGCCCATGACGAGCAGGGCGTCGAAAGACGAGACGTCTTCCGGGAACGCCTCGCCTTCGTCGAGCTCGACCGCCTGCCAGTCGTGGCCCGCCTTGCGCCAGAAGTCGCGAAAGACGCCGGGATGCTCGCAGTCGAGATGCTGCAATACGAGGAAATGCATGGGGTGGTCCTATTCCGGGAATGCGGGCGGGTAGGCTATTTACGCCGTATGGGCGGCGTCACACCAGTTAGGGCGCATCGCACCGCCGACCAGACGGCAGTGTAGGCGGCCCTGAAAAGGGCGCCGTCCTCGGCGAGAATTCGACTCCAGGCACCGATGCCGCGCGGGAGGGCGCTGGCGCCGGCATAGACGCCGGTACGTCCTTCCAGAGCTTGGCGCATCGTGGCGACCAGCGCGTCAGATGTCGCCAGTGGGGAGAGGACGAAGACGGTCCCCTGTACGGCGTGGGGGCCGGTGATACCGGGAAAGCCGCCGAGGAAGGTGGTGCCGTCGATGTCGAGCCGATCGTGGAGGAGGGGCGTGCCGTCCGGTCGGGCGATGGTCGTCTGGACGCCGAGGCGGCGGAAGGGGCGCCGGTCTCCGGCCGGGTCGTGGGCGAGGTAGGATTCGCCCAGGACCAGCGTGGCGGTTTCCGGCATCGTCGCCTTTGTCTCCGTCTCGATTTCGGCGTCGGGAAACAGGATCAGCGGGTCGGCGATCCATTCGAGGATGGCGCCCTCCGCCACCGTCAGCGTCGTCTGCTGTTCGGCCCGGCCCTCCACCATGCTGTGGACCTTGGTCGCGGCCTGGGTGGTCACATGCGCCGCGGCGCCTTCGCCGACCGCGCAGTCGATGGTCAGGCGGTCGCCCCTGAACAGGCCGCCGGAGAGCGACTGGAGGTAGAGCGTCGCCATCTCCGCTGGTGCCGAGTCGAGGTGGAAGACGCGGGTGACGTGGAAGGGATAGCCGAGGCGCTGGCGGGCCAGGAAGGTCCTGCCGTGACGCGACAGGAACTGTAAGTCGGCGCTTCCGGACTGGAGACGCGGGGCCGCTTCGGAGAGGCGCTCGGCGTTGGGGTGGGGGCTGCGGGTTTCGACGGTCATGGGAGGGACGGCGGATAGGCCGCGGCGTTCCCCACCTCACCCCGGCCCTCTCCCCCCCGATGGGGCGGAGAGGGAGAAAGCGTGCGGCGAACTCTAATATAAATCCCCCTCCGCCCCATTGGGGGGGAGGGGTTAGGGGAGGTGGGGAACGCGGAGGCCTCGACCATTCCGCCTCACGCCTCCAGCAGCACGTCGCGGGCGATGTGGTCGATCACCGCGTCGATGCCTTCCCCGGTGCGGCAGTTGGTGAGCAGCACCGGGCGGCCGTTCCGGACCGACAGCGCCTCGGTCCGCATCAGCGCGACATCGGCGCCGACATGGGGCGCCAGGTCGGTCTTGTTGATGATCAGCAGATCGCTCTGGACGATGCCGGGGCCGCGTTTCCGGGGGATGTCGTCGCCGTCGGCGGTGTCGATCACAAACATCCAGAAGTCGACGAGGTCGAAGGAGAAGGTCGAGGCGAGGTTGTCGCCGCCGCTTTCGATCAGGATTAGGTCGAGGCCGGAGAAGGTCCGTTCCAGAAGCTCGGTCGCCTGGATGTTGAGGGTCGGGTCCTCGCGGATCACCGTGTGCGGGCAGGCCCCGGCCTCGACCGCGAGCACGCGCTCGGGCGCGATCAGCCCGCTTCGTTTCAGGCGCTCGGCGTCCTCACGGGTGACGAGGTCGTTGGTGACCACGGCCACATCGGTGCCGCGCCGGATGAGGGCCGGGATCAGCCGCTCGATCAGGGCGGTCTTGCCGGAGCCCACCGGGCCGCCGATGCCGACCCGGCCGGGGCCCGGCTTCGGTGTGCCGGACCGCGGGGTCTCGACGTTCATCGCAGCATGTACCTCTGGGTGAGCGGCAGGGTCGCCGCCGGCTCGCAGGTCGCGAGATCGCCGTTCACGAACACGTCGAAGGTCTCGGGATCGACCCGCATCGCCGGGCAGGCGTCGTTGTGGAGCATGTGGTGCTTGGTGAGCTTGCGGGTGCCGCGAGCGGGCAGGATAGCGCGCTCCAGCCCCAGCTTGGCCGCGGTTCCGGCCTCGACCGCCGGCTGGGCGGCGAAATTCACCGAAAGGGCGTTCCGCGCCTTGCCGAACGCGCCCCATTGCGGACGCTGAAGAAGCGGCTCGCAGGTCATCAGCGAGGCGGCGCTGTCGCCCATCGCCCCCCAGGCGATGAAGCCGCCCTTCACCACCAGCTCCGGCTTGATGCCGAAGAAGGCCGGCCGCCACAGCACCACGTCGGCGATCTTCCCCGGCTCCAGCGAGCCGATATGGGCATCGATGCCGAAGCTCCGCGCGGCGTTGATGGTGTACTTGGCGACGTAGCGGAGGATGCGGCGGTTGTCACCTATTCGGGTCGTTTCCTCGGGCAGGCGGCCGCGCTGGTCCTTCATCTTGGACGCAAGCTGCCAGGTGCGGCAGATGACCTCGTGGATCCGGCCCATGCCCTGGCTGTCCGACCCCAGCATCGAGATCGCGCCCAGATCGTGGAGAACGTCCTCGGCAGCGATGGTCTGGGCGCGGATACGGCTTTCCGCGAAGGCCACGTCCTCCGGCAGAGCCGGGTTCAGGTGGTGGCACACCATCGTCATGTCGAGATGCTCGTCGAAGGTGTTCACCGTGTAGGGGTTGGTGGGGTTGGTCGAGGACGGCAGGCAGTTGGCCTCGCCGACGATGCGGATGATGTCGGGCGCATGGCCACCGCCGGCACCCTCGGCGTGATACATGTGGATGGTACGGCCGTTGATGGCGGCCAGCGTGTCTTCCAGGAAGCCGCTTTCGTTCAGGGTGTCGGTGTGGAGCTGGACCTGGAAGTCGAGGTCGTCGGCGACCGCGAGGCAGGTGTCGATCGCCGCCGGCATCGCTCCCCAGTCCTCGTGGATCTTGAGGCCGAGGCAGCCGCCTTCGATCTGGTCCAAGAGCGAGCGCGGCTTCGAGGAATTGCCGCGGCCGAGGAAACCGAAGTTGAGTGGCCATTCTTCCGAGGCCTGATGCATGCGCCCGACGTTCCAGGCGCCGCCGCAGTCGATGCCGACGGTGATGGGTCCGAGCGAGCCGCCGATCATCGTCGTGATGCCGGAACTGATGGCATGGGCCGGCAGGCCGGCGCTGTCGAAATGGACGTGGACGTCGATGCCGCCCGGCGTCGCGATCAGCCCCTCTGCATCGCGGACGGTGGTCGAAGCGCCGCACACCAGCCGGCTGTCGACGCCGTCCATGGTCGCGGGATTGCCGGCCTTGCCGATGGCGACGATGCGCCCGTCCTTGATGCCGATGTCGCCCTTGACGATGCCGACCACCGGGTCGATCACCACGACGTTGCAGATCAGCATGTCGAGGGCGCCGGCGGCGCTGTCGTAGCCGGGGGTGAGGCCGAGGCCGTCGCGGAGCGTCTTGCCGCCGCCATGCAGGCATTCCTCGCCCGGCACGGCGTAGTCGTGCTCGATCTCGGCATAGAGCGAGGTGTCGCCCAGCCTGACGGCATCGCCCTTGGTCGGACCGTACATGGCCGCGTAGTCGCGGCGGTGGATGCGTGCCATGGCTCAGGCCCCCTTGAAGCCGCGGGCCTTGGCGGCGCGCAGGGCGGCTTCCTTGACGAGGTCGGATCGGGTCGCCCCGTTGGTCAGGCCGTTCAAGCCGTAGACCTCGCCCGTGCCGCCGAAGGGCACCAGCGTCACCTCCTTGGCGTCGCCCGGCTCGAAGCGGACGGCGGTGCCGGCGGGGATGTCGAGGCGGAGGCCGAAGGCGGCGGTGCGGTCGAAGTCGAGTTCGCGGTTCACCTCGAAGAAGTGGAAATGGCTGCCGACCTGGACCGGCCGGTCGCCGGTGTTCACCACCTTGAGCACGGTCTGCGGCCGGCCGGCGTTGATCTCGATCTCCTCGTCCGGGGTGACGATCTCGCCCGGCGGGACGAAGTCCTCGGGCAGCGGCTGTTCGCCGGGGCGGATCGGCTCGTGCACGGTGACCAGCTTGGTGCCGTCCGGGAACACGCCCTCGACCTGCAGCACCGGCATCATCTCGGCCACCCCCGGCAGGACGTCGTCGGTGGTGAGCAGTGTCGAGCCGTAGCCGATCAGGTCGGCCACCGAGCGGCCCTCACGCGCGCCCTCCAGGATCTCGTCGGCGATGATCGCCGTCGCCTCGGGATGATTGAGCTTGAGCCCCTTGGCGCGGCGTCGGCGGGCGAGCTCTGCCGCGGTATAGATCGTCAGACGTTCGAGTTCTGTGGGGGTCAGCAGCATCGCTTCCTCCGGGACGGCATCAATTGGCGAACAGGCGGGTTACTTGAGTCTCGTGGCGCATGGCGGCGATGTCGGCGGCCGGGGTCGAGGTCGCCATCCGGTCGAGCGACGGTGCGGGGACGGCGAGCAGCGCCTCCGCCAGAGGACGCAGCCGGGCGAGGATGCGCTGGCCGTCGATATGGCCGATGACGCCGAGCCGGACCGCGGCGCCGAGGGCTCCGACCATGAAGCCATGGGCGGCGACGGCGGCGGCCTCGGCGGCGTCGAGGCCGGCGCCGCGCCAGACCAGGCCCTGGACGACCGGCAGATGGCCGGGTGCGGCCCCGTCCAGGACCAGCGCGCGGTAGGCTTCCGCGCCCGGTGTCTCGATGCGGGCATGGACGCCGAGCAGCGCCGCGCCGGCCCTTTTCGACCCGTCCAGAAGCTCGGCCGGCTGCGCCAGCACGTCGAAGGTGCGGTCGACGGCGAGGATGGCGTTCGGATCGTCGGCCGCGGCGTGGGCGGCGGCCAGGGCGGCGCGGTCGCAGCAGTTCCAGCGCTGCCCGAGCTGGCCTTCGAGGAAGCGTTCCAGCGTCCGCGCACCGTCGACGAGGCCGTCGGCGACCAGGGTTTCGAGGCCCCAGGAGAAGGAGACCGCGCCGCTCGGGAAGAAGCTGTCGCCGTGCTGAAGGGCCGCGAGCAACGCCCGAGGCTCAGGCATCGCCAGCGCGCATGGCGCGACCATCGGCGAGCAGCGGTTCCAGGCGGGCGAGGTAGTCGCTTTCGGGACCATCGAGGGCGACAGCAATGACGTCGCCGTCGAACTTCACCCGCCAATGCAGGTTGCCGACCCAGTAGCCCAGCTCCAGCCCCGCCGCGGCATCGCGCGGGCGCAGCCTGAGCCACGCCTGTTCCTTCATCCGGACGACCACCGCGCGGCCGTCCTCCGCGAAAAGTACCGCGCCGTTGTCGAGGCTCTGGCCGCGCTCGATGGCGATCGCGCATTCGGTGCCCTTGTCGGAGACGGCGCGGAGGCGCTTGCGCAGGGTGTCGTTGCGGTCGAGCGTCAGGTATTCGACCTTCCCGGCATGGCTGAGCCCGTGCAGACGCTCGGCCATTTCAGGCTCGCCGGCATGGCCGGCGACCGCGTGCAGGCGGAGAGGGCCGGCCATGGTCGTCCCGGCCGCCATCACATCGCCTCCGAGTCGTTCACTGCCCGGCCCCAGCGGGCGTAGCGGAGGGCGTCGGCCGGCGTCGTGTCGGGCACCGTGACATCGGCGAAGGGCTCGAAGTCCGACCGGGTCAGCGGCCGGAGGCCGATCGTATAGTCCTTGATCGCCTGCAGACCCTCGTCGACCAGGGTCGGGATGCGGGGGTTCATCTCGTGCAGCATCGCCGCGGTGACCTCCTTGCAGAAGCGCGCGATCTCGCGGCCCGACAGGTCCGCGGTCATGTCGGCGAGCTCCTCATAGGTGATCGAGTCCTCGTCGACGGCGATGCCCTTGGCGTCGAGATGGATGCGGAAGATCGCCTCGCGGGCGTCGCGGTCGGGCAAGTCGATCAGCACCCGCCGCTCGAACCGCGACAGGACGGCGGTATCCAGGTCCCAGGGCCGGTTGGTGGCGCCGATGGTCATGACCATGTTGCGCTCGCCCTTGCTGGCGAAGCCGTCGATCTCCGACAGGATGCTCGCCAGCATCTGCTGGTGGTGGAGCTGGCCGTCGCTGTTGCGGCTTTTGCACAGGGCATCGAACTCGTCGATGAAGACGATCGACGGCCGTCCCTCGCGGGTGAACTTGCGGGCGAGGCGGTAGAGGGTGCTGATCAGCCGCGCCGATTCGCCCACCCATTTGCTCACCACCTGGCTCGCCTTGACGTTGAAGAAGGTGGCGTTGAGCTTGTTGGCGATGGCGCAGGCGAGCAGCGTCTTCCCCGTGCCGGGGGGGCCGTAGAACATGATGTTCTGCCAGCCCTCGATCTCGATGCCCGGCGGAAGCTGGGCCATGGCGAGGCCGTAGTGGAACTTGAGCTCGGTCTTGAGCTCCTCCATCCCTCCGATCGCCGCCCAGTCCATGTGGCGCGGGCGGTCGTCGATCAGCATCAGGATCTGCTGCTCGAGCGCGTCCGATTCCTCGTCGGTGTAGACCTGATCGTCCGTCTCATGCTCCTCGTAGGGCCGCGAGCGCTTGAGGTCGAGGCGCCCGCGGGCGAGGGCATGGGCGCGCGACCGGTACTCGTTGACCCGGAGCGCCATCGACCGCCGCTCCTCGGGGTCCTCCAGCACTTCCAGAAGCTGTTCGGCGAACTGGGCCGCCTTGTTGAACGAGCGCGAGGCCTCCAGCGTCTTCCCGAGCGCCATCCGCGAGGCGGCCTCGGTCAGCATGCGATCGATCGATTTCTGCAGGGCATCGGCGCCGTAGAAGCGCGGGATGTTCTTCTGCGAATCTGTGTTGCCGGGGATGGCGACGAGATTCGAGCGCGGTCGTTTCGGGGGCGTGCTCATGAGCGGGTTGGGGTTCTTTGAGGTATATTGAATTCCGAATGCAGATTGGACGGGCCAACAGATCGGGCGATCTGAACCCTGACTTGTCCGTCATTCCCGCGAAAGCGGGAATCCAGAGGCCGTGCCGCTCGCATGGGCCCCCGCCTTCGCGGGGGCGACGAACAGAAGGCAGCCTTGGTGCCCATCATCGCCTTCACGCCTCGGTCAGGGGTTCGAAGTCGATCAGGCCGTCCTCGCGCTGCACCTCGTCGAGATGGCGGACATGGATGCGGCGGACGATGCCGCGGGACGGGGACCGGACCTCGATGACGATCTTGTTGAACTCGACGATCATCAGCAGCGTGTCCGCGTCGACGGTCTCGCCTTCGGACACCAGGATCTGCCGGACCACCATGTCGTAGATGGTGGGCAGCTTCGACTGCGCGTGCAGGGTGACGATGGCCGGGCTGTCAGCGGGCATGAGGGTGCGGCCGGCCGCTCCTCAAGGGGCGGCCGGCCTCCACTTTCTGCTCAGGCGTTGGCGGTCGGGATCGCGGTCGACGAGATCTTCGGCGTCGACGCCTTGGCGGGGCTGTCGGCGTCGCGGGTCAGCGCCTCGACGTCGTCGCGCAGCCCCTCGGGGTCGTTGATCCACTTGTTGTAGAAGTCGAACGGGCACTTGGCGTGGCCGCCCGGCTCCGACGTGTAGCCGCGGTGGACGATGTTGTAGAGGTGGTTCTCCGCCGTCCAGTTGCGCCGCGCGTCGCGGATCGCGGTCAGCGAGAGGGTGGCGTAGGTCGCCTCGTCGGGCGAGGTGCCGCATTCGGCGAGCACGCTGCCGTCGAAATCGACGATGTTCGAGTGGCCGAAATAGGAATAGACGAGGTCGCGGCCGGCCATGTTGGCGACGGCGACGTAGCTCAGGTTCTCCCAGGCGCGGACCTGCGAGATCATCCGCTGCTGCTCCTTGGCCGGATACATGTAGCCCTGGATGCGGACCACCAGCTCGGCGCCCTTCATCACCGTGTCGCGGACGATTTCGGGCAGGTTGCCGTCGTAGCAGATGACCGCGCCGATCTTCATGCCCTTGGGCCCTTCGGCGACCATCGTCTCATGGCCGGCCGTCCACGGCTCCATCGGCACCCACGGGAAGATCTTCCGGTAGGTCAGCACGACCTCGCCCTCGTCGTTGATCATGATGAGGGTGTTGTAGGGGTTGAGTCCGTCCGGGTGCTCCTCGCCGGTCAGCGAGAAGATGCCGTAGACCTTGTTGCGCTTGCAGGCCTCGGCGAAGATCTGGGTCTCCGGCCCGCCGACGGTGGTGGTGAGCTCGGACCACTTCTGCGGATGGAACCCTTGAGTCGAGTATTCAGGGAAGACGATCAGGTCGAGCCCCGGATAGCCGCGCTTCATGCCGTCGATGAAGCCGGCGATGCGCTTGCAGTTCTCGAGAACCTGCTCCTTGGTTTCGAGAACCGGGACCTGGTAGTTGACGACGCCGACGCCGACGGTGTCTTCGCTGGAAGAAATCGAACCTTGTGGCATGGAACCCTCCTCTGGAGTCCGGGGCGGGACCGTCTGACGCCGGCTGTCCCGCGCCTCGACGTCCGCCGCATTGCACGAAAAAAGGCCCAAGCCGGCTCTTCTTCACCGTCCGTGGGCGTTCTCTGCCTCCTGCGCCGATCGTCGCCATTGACGAGGGCGGAAATTCGGTCCTCCGAACCAGTCGGAGGGGATGGTGCAACCGGCCGCCTGCCGACGCGCCGCT